>MKWU01000129.1_pt1 | contig 135839 bp, 143 predicted proteins | sample 809101 | NCBI WGS metagenome assembly MKWU01 (sample SAMN05860141, study PRJNA318959) | sponge metagenome | host: Aplysina aerophoba | place: Slovenia: Piran, Adriatic Sea, Gulf of Piran | collected 2013-05-07
CTGCTGGTCGGTGGAACAACGCGCGTATCCGATGAGGGTTGCGGTCATGAGGGTTGCGGTCATGGGGGAAGTGTACGAATAGGGTCCCGCCCGCGCAATTGTCTCCGTACCATTCATATGAGACGCTGCTGGCTCTGGTGTGGCGGAGGTCGGGGCGACAGGCTGGGCCGTCCGCTGGACGCTCCCCTTACGGACAGCGCCGAGCCAACACCGGCCTGAACCAGGGCGAGGCTCATCACGCGCTCAAGAACGCGCTCCGGATCGGACGCCAGCGCGAAATCCGCTACCGCTCCAGCGACGGCCAGCACTGCCGCATGGCTGGGCTCAACCTGCTCGCCGCCATCATCATTTACTGGAATACCGCCCATCTCGGAGCAGCAGTCAGACCGCGGAAACGCGTCGGGCTGACCGTCGAGCCCGAGCTCCTGGCCCGCATCCCGCTCACCGGCGAATACCAGTGGCCAAAACGCCGATGGCGACCTTAGAGTACGATTCTGCCCCCTACCGGAATCGACCCGCATAGGCTCATCAGAGAAATGCGAGAACCAAAAAGGCGACCAGCACCGAAAGCGCCACGCCCAACCCCAAAAGCACCACCATGTCGCCCCCGCTTAGTATTCCCCTCCGCTCGCTTTTGTCTGATTCCTCCAACTTACGCTGAGTTCTGGCGTGCATGAGGTGTTCGTCAGGTGGGGGAGGCGGCAACATGACCATCGTAATCCTCCGAAAGTCGGCGTATCGCCAATATAATCACCTCAGCGGAGCGGTGCTAGTAGTCAGCCAACGTTGGAATGGCATGGGTAGAGCGGTGACCAGCTCGTTGATGTCCTCCTGCGTGTAGCCGGCTGAGCGCATGGCGCTGATGGCTTCAAGCATGAGTCGCAGTGCTTCGCTCTGGCTGGCCATGTTTACTCCATCCCCAGTGGAGGTTGCGTACGAAGCCCTGGTCGATGCCGCCCTGGGGGACGCGCCGGACGGGTCTTGAACGAGTCTCGGCCCGTTTTTCGCCGACTGGCAATCCCGGTGCCTTCCGTTTGTGTCCCGAACACGTCCCCACGGCCTTGGTGCCGCGCCATCGCGGTCTCCTGGCTTGGCTCGGTGTCTCTGGCGGCGGCTCGTTCATGGTCTCTTGCGCTCTGCCGGCGGGACTACTGAGGCTGCAGATCCCTCGTCTGGAACTGGAACCAGTGGACGCTGCCGTCGTCGACCAGTTGTTGCACCGCGTGGTCGTTCTCCAGGCTGGCGACCACCGGCACGGCGGTCACGCCGGTGAACCGGGCGATGAGTTCTGCGTTGCGAACAGCCCGGTTGCTGTCTCGTTCGTCGGCGGTGTATGACGCCTCGACGGCGATGAACAGCTCGTCGCCGTTTTGGTCCTGGACCTTGGCGACCAGGTCGGCAACGTAGAAGCTGCGCCGGACCCCCGGCGAGATGTCGTTGGCTGTGGATCCGCGCAGCATGTTCCGCAGGTCGTTGCCGCTGAGTTGCTGCATAACGATGTAGCCCAGCTGCTCCGCGATGTCGTCCGCCATCTCGCGCGCTATGCGGCCGGCCACGTGGCCCTTGAGGTCGCCCAGGTCGTCCGTGATGCGCTGTAGGCGGCTTTCTACTCTGGTGTTGGTTTCGAGCTGCCGAGCATTGAACTCTTCCTGCCGAGCATTGAACTCTTCCTGACGGGCATTGAACTCTTCCTGTCGCTCGATGAAGCCTGTCACGTGGGTGGCGAATTGGGCGAACCGTTCCGGCAGCTGGACGAGCTCTGCGGGCAGGATCAGGCTGCGGACTTGGGCGAGGAACACTGGGTCTTCCTGCAGCGTCAGAAGCAGGCGTTCCTTGTCCTGTTGGCTCATCGTCATGGTGCTGCTCCGGGCTACGGTCTGATTTTATCACTCTGCTCGAGCGCGCCCCGAGCGCGACTATGCTGCGTCGTGCTGCTGTGCATGCTCTACGACGGCCCACCACGGCAGCCGGAGGGCGACGTGTACCGCGCGGGGCATGGCGGCTGCCCCTTTATCGTGGGATGCGCCACAAGCGGCTCTCCGTGGCTCTGATATCGCTGCGGCGGGTCGTTATTGGGAGGCATGAACGCAACGCGCCACACGGTTCGGCAGGACTCTCAAAAGAGCAACGTTCCGGTTACTCTAACGAGGCCAGCGCAATGCGGCACGGGCGTCCAACCGCAGTCGGACGCCCATGCCAATGGGTTCTATGATGGATCCGCGCTGGTCGTACAGGCGCGGGAGGAAGATGCCATCGTCCACCACAGACCCTGTTGCACCCGCCGTCATGGCGGTGTCCTCGTCCCCCACCAGCCAGAACGGGCCACCGCATTGCCCGACTTCGCCGTCTCCCCAATCCCACTCGTCAGCCGACACCAACCGATCCGAAACCTTTTTGGCCTATAGCCGAAGCGTCTGCCCCACGGCGGCGACCACGCGTCCGTCGGAACCGATCACCTCCACCACGCCGTCGCTGGTCCGCGTCCCGAAACCCATTGGCCACACCACCATCAGGCCGTCCCGCGAGGCCTCGCGGTCAACCTGGTCAGAGTGGATATCCGCAAGCCGCCGCCGGCAATCGACAGCTCGCCATAGACGTACTGATCGCCACGGTTGGCGGGAATTGCCTCTTCGTGGCGCGGGAACACCGCTCCTGCGGGCACGCCCGACGTTGCGCTGGCCACAGGAGAGGGCGTGGGGGTTGCCAACTGTTCACGATTTGGTAGGTGATAGTAGGTCATGGTTGTTGATGGTCCGATCAGGCGATATGGGCTGGAAGTATCGGAACCCGCGTTCTGGTACCCTATAGCCATGGTGCTTGGCAAAAGGAACGGTCGCTCACCGACGCGAAGTGACATCGTTGGAAAGCGGTTGACCGCAACCTATCAGACGCGGGTCCGCGAGTACTCTGGTGTTGACCGTGAGGCTGGCGACGCGGCGTTATCGGCCTATGCCGAGCTTTATGGCCGGGTGGAGCGGAAGCTGTTTGCTGACGTTGCAGCCGGTCGGTCGGCGGGTTCGCTGAAGAGCGAGTGCCTGCAGCGGTACGGGATACCTGCCAGGATGTTCAACGCAGTGCGGGTGTCGCTGGAAGGGAAGGTGGCGTCAGTCAAGGAGCAGCAGAAGCCGCAGCTGGACAGCCTGTGCCGGCGGATTGCTCGGGCTGAGCGGCAGATTGCCGGCGCTGCTGAGCATGGACGGTGGGACCAGGTCCACCAGAAAAGGCACCGGTTGGCGAACTTGCAATCCCGGCTGGCGGCATTGGAAACCGACACGGAGGAGGCGCGGGTCAGGTTGTGCTTCGGGTCCAAGCGGCTCTGGCGTAAGCAACACAATCTCGAGACCAACGGTTACGCCAGCCACCAGGAATGGCTCAAAGACTGGCGGGAGGCTCGCAGCGATGAATTCTTCGTGCTGGGCAGTCGTGACGAGACTGGCGGGTGCCAGTTGTGCGTGGCCAGTGTTGCTGATGACGGGACCATGACCCTGCGGCTTCGGATGCCGGATTGCCTCGCCACTCAGCATGGCAAATACTTGGCCATCGAAGGCGTGCGCTTCGCCTACGGCCACGAGCAGGTGCTGGCGGCGCTGGACAGCAACGCTGAGTACCGTCGTTACCGAGGCGAGCATGGTGATAAAGCGGCACGGGCCACCACTCTCAGTCAGGCCATCAGCTACCGGTTCAAGCGGGATCGCAAGGGCTGGCGGGTGTTCGTCAGTACCCAGATGATGGACGTGCCGGTGGTTACTGACCAAAGGCATGGGGCCATCGGCGTGGATTTGAACGTGGATCATCTGGCGGTTTGCGAAACCGATTCCAGCGGCAACTACATCAACGCGTTCAGTGTGCCGCTGGTGACCTACGGCAAGTCCCAGCACCAAGCTGAGGCCATCATCGGCGACGCCGTGGCCAGCGTGGTGGAGCACGCCCGAGAGGTCGGCAAGCCCATCGTGATCGAGAAGTTGGACTTCCGGCGGAAGAAGGCGACACTCGAAGGTGAATCGCACCGTTACAGCCGGATGCTGTCCAGCTTCAGCTACGGGAAGATCAAGGCGTACTTCCTGTCCCGCGGCAATCGCCAGGGAGTGGAAGTACATCAGGTGAGCCCGGCCTACAGCTCAGTGATAGGTCGGGTGAAGTTCATGGAGCGTTACGGGCTCAGCGTCCACCAGGCAGCGGCCTTGGTGCTGGCCCGACGTTTGCTCGGCTGCTCTGAGCGCATCCCCCGCCGCTGGGTTTGTCCCGTCGGCAATGACGTCCAGGTCGCCTTCACCGTACCTGCAAGGAAGCGCGTGAAGCACGTGTGGACGCACTGGGGTGCGATCTCGGGACAGCTGAGACCGGCGCTTGCAGCGCAGCACCGGCTGGGGAAGCGGAGACGCCGACCCAATCCGGTTCAGGCTGTCGCGCGTGGTGAAACACGCGGGGTGGCTTGAGCGGGGATCAGCTCGGTGTTCCCGGGTGAGTTTCCCGGGCGGAGCCGCCTTGCACTGTTGGGGCGGCGGCGCGGCTCAGACCGCGTCTCGAGGAATGGACGACAGCGGTCATGTAACCAAAGTCAACCATTTTTACAACGGTATGGAGCGGGGAATAGGAGTCGAACCCACGGCCTCCGCCCGGGCAGGGCGGCGCTCTACCACCGAGCCCCCCGCTCGGGATGAGGATCATGCCTGTGGTAGCAGAGGCTCGAGCTTATCCAGTAGCGTCTCGACGTCTCGGATCCCGCGCTGGACCCGTCGGGCACGATACCAGTTTTCATAGAAATTGACGTGGAGCGCGCTGGCCACGTCGAAAAGCCGGTCGATCTCTTCGTCGCCGGTTTCGTCGCTGAGGTAGTCCACCGCTTCGAAGAGCAGATCGTGTGCACGATGTCTCCATCCGCGCTGTTCTGCGATGGCCTTGACCATCTGAGCGGCGGCGCCCCAGGCCTTCTCTGACGCCTGGCGCAGGTCCCCCGCGGCCAACTCAGTCTGAGCCTGGTTCAACAGTTGGCGGCTGGCTTGCTGGTACGTTTGGGTGGTCATCTGGCTCCTGCGCGGATTGGAATAATGTTGACGCGCGTCAACATCTTACGCCGGCGGCAGCGCGATCGCGCGGCGCTGGCCACCGACCGCCGGCAGCATGGGCGGCATCTCGCCGGTGCGGTACGCCTCTCCGATCTGCGGGATCATCCAGTCGCCGGCGGTGGTGTTGTCGGGCAGTACGATGTTGGCCAGGAACTCCTCTTCCAGCGTGGAGATACCCGACTCGATGGCCTCGAGCTTCGCCTTGATGACCAGCAGCAGCGCGCGCCACTTCTGCCGGCAGGCCTGGTCATAGGAATCCTCCCGGGCCTTCTGGCTGCGCTCCCGCGGCGGACTGTGGTTGGTGTAGCGGAACTCCTCGGGATCGGGCAGGGTCAGCACGAAGCGAATCCGCCGGCTTTCCATGCCGAAGATGACGGTGGCCATGTCGCCCTGGGCCGCGTACGCGAAGCCATCGGCGCCGTACCTGTTCAGCGTGCGCTCGATTTCCATGCGCGTCTGGATGGTGGAGACGCTGGTGTTCTGGGCGTAGACCATCAATCTCACCTTGGGGATGGACGGGCTGTTTATACCGGTTTTGACAGTGTAGAAACCGACATATATCATACCCTAAAACCGGTTCGGAGCAGACCCCATGCCTCCCTGTCGCCGCTGTTACCGGCGGAAGGTTCACATGTACGAGCGCGACGAGCATGTGTACTGCGCTTCCTGCATGTTGAAGACTCTCGTCGCTGAGCGCCTGATCTCCGTGGTCGAGCCGGACCGAACGCCGCGCCCGTCGGCGCGCTGATGCCGACCCTGAGGATCAACACCAGAGCTGATTTGCAACGGCTGTTGCTGGACCTGCAGCGTGAGGAGACACGCCTGATTGAGGAACCGGCAGCGATTCGCGCCGAGAAAGCGGAATGCGAGGCTCGGTTGAGATCTCTCCAAAACGGAAAATCCACACCTGGCATTTTATCCTGAGTACTGGACCGGCGAGCAAATCGTGTTTGCTGCCGAATGCGACCACCCTGAGGATTGCTTCGAGGAAGATGACCTTTGGAAAGGCGAGGACGGCCGGTTTCACGATTCGGGCGGATACCCGCTGCTCCCGCGAGGAAGGTGATGAGTATGCGGCGTCCTCTTTCCAGTCGAGCAGGAATAGCTGATGCCGATCTCTCCTGAAAAGGCCAGGCGTTATCCCGCCGACCGGGCTCGGCGCCGTCGGTTCATTATCAAGTACCGCGGCCGCGGCCGCTGTGAATGGTGTGGCGCCGTTAATTACGAACCCTTTGACACCCAGCGGTCAGACGGTGGCAACACGCCGGGCTGACCGTCGAGCCCGAGCTTCTGGCCCACATCTCGCCCCTTGGCTCGGCCTGCATCCCGCTCACCGGTGAATACTGGTGACCATAGCGCCGATAGCGGTCTTAGCGTACGATTCTGCCCCCACCGGAATCGACCCGTACCTGCTGACAACCCCGCGCCTCTCCTCAAGTCTGAACCGTTACGTCTTCCTCTGTGGCTTGTAAAACTGAATATCAACCGCTCCGAGCCATCAGCGACTAAATTCATCGGCCTGGCCCAACCGGTACCCGACCCTCGGCTCGTTGATTATGTAGGTCGGGTTCTCAGCACCGTCGCCCAATTTCCGCCTCAGGTTTTTCACGATGTTGCGCACTGGCCCGGTGCCTCCCGCGTGGGCCGGACCCCAGACACGCCTCAGGATGTCGGCGTGAATCACCACACGACCGGCGTCGGCCGCCAGTTCGGCCAGCACGCGGTACTCAATGTCCGTCAACTCTACCGCACGGCCGCCCAGGGTTATCCGTCGCCGTGCGAAGTTCACCACCAAATCTCCCACTACGCAGGGCTCCAACGGTTTCGGCGGTTCCGTCTGGGCTCTGCGCCGCAGCACCGCCTGAATGCGCGCGACCAGTTCCGTGGGCGAGAAGGGCTTCACGATGTAGGCGTCGGCCCCGGCCTCCAGCGCTCGGGCAATCATCTGGTCCCGTCCGTAGGCGGACAGAAAGATCACCGGCAACCGGGAGAGCTCGATCATGCTCTGCATGAGTTCGATGCCGTCGGTTCCGGGCAGCATCAGGTCCAGCAGGACCAGGTGGGGGTTCCCTTCTCGGATCAGCGTGTCCACAGCCTCCGGATCCCCGGTCACCATCGCCGTGTATCCCGCCTCAGTGAGCGTGTCCCGTACGTACCGGAGGGTCTGCGGATCGTCGTCGACAGTGAGAACCCGGATGCGTCTTCCAGCCCTTCGGGAGGAGTGAGCGCTTATCCCGGTCTCCACCGGCTCAACTTCCTCTACTCCTGGCAGGGTGAAGGTGAATCTGGCGCCCAGGCCCAGACCGCCGCTCTCGGCCCGGATGCGCCCGCCGTGGGCCTCCACTATGCCCTTGCAGATGGCCAGTCCCAGGCCCGAGCCTCCGGCCCATTCAGCCTGGTCGCCACGATCGTGAAGAGAGAACCGGCGAAACAACTGGGGCAACCGCTCCGGTGATATTCCCACGCCGTCATCGGACACCGAGAGCTCCACCTGGACGCCCGCTGCTCGGCCCTCAACCCGGATGGTAGCCCCGCCCGGCGAGTGCCGCGCCGAATTTTCCAGCAGGTTGCCCAGCACCTGCGCGATCCGCCGCCGGTCCGCCATCACCCGGGGCAGGTCCGTCGCCAGGTCAATCTGTATGTCGTGCCGGGCGCTGCCGCTCAGGAAGGCGGTCCTGGCCCGTTCCACCAGCGTAGCCACATCGGAGGGCTCGGAGTGCAACGTCAGGGTACCGGCGCCGATGTGGGCCACGTCCAATAGGTCGGTGATCAACCCCTGCATCTGGTCGGTCTGCTCACGGATGATCCGATGAAACTGCCGCATCTCCGCCGGGTCAAGGTTGTCCTGAGCATCCATCAGGGTGTCCACAGAACCCCTGATGGAGGTCAACGGCGCCCGCAACTCGTGGCTGACCATACTCAGGAAGTCAGCCCGCAGCCGCTCCTGCTCCTCGAGAGGAGACAGGTCCTGCAGCGTGACCACCATGGTCTCCACCGATCCGTCCTCCGTCGGAATGGGCGTGGCGTTGATGATGGTCGTTATCGACCTGCCATCGGGCACCCGGATGACGATCTCCTCGGCGCGGACGGTCTCACCGCTGCTCAGCGCCTGGGCAAGGGGGAACTCACGAAGGGAGACCTCCCGACCGTCGGCGCGGCGGAAGGTTATCACCTCCAGCAGGTCCTCCGGCGACTGGTCGGGGTTCCGCAGGCTGTCCACGATCCTCCCCGCCTCTCTGTTGATCGACAAGAGGGCGCCGGTTCCAGCGTCGAACAACGCCACTCCCACCGGCGAGGTATTCACCAGAGTTTCAAGGTCGGCTCGGGCCCGCTGCTCCTCACGGTACCGGCGGGCGTTGGAGATGGCCATGGCCGCGTGAGCAGCGAACATCAACAGCGAACCTTCGTCCTCCTGAGTGAACTCCAGGTCTCCCTCTTTGTCAGCGAGGTAGAGGTTGCCTACGAAATGTCCCCGGTGTCGGACGGGCGCGCTCAGGAAGGTTTGGAGCAGTCCCGCCGGCCGGGGTATCTCCGGCAGGCCCATCGATGCGGCGAAGGCGGAGAAGTCTGCCACCCGGACAGGCTCGGTGATCTTCATCATGAAATCGAGGAACTCCAATCCGCCAGGTAGGTTGACGAACAGTCGTTGCTCCTCCGCCGTGAGCCCGGAGGTTACGAAAGCCTGAAGCTCTCCGGCTTCGTCCAGGACGGTGATCCCTCCCCTTTTCGCGCCGGTAACGGAGCGCGCACCGTCCGCCACCTCCTGCAACACGGTGTCAAGATCCAGGTCCTCGGTGATCCGCAGGCTTGCCTCGCTGAGGCGGGATAGCCGTTCCCGCAGGGCTTGAACTTCGCTTTCGGAATCATCTGTATTCAGCAACTTGTCATCCCCGGTTCTACCGAATCGACCGTCGTCGTCATTACGGATATCTGGTTGCTATGAAAGGCTTTTTTCAAAAAAACACCCAATCTGACGCTTATTATACGCTGATAAACCCGACGAACTACGCATCCTACACGGCCTAGACGGATACACTATCTCGTCATCCGAGCTTCCTCAATAGGAGACAGAGAACTTGGCATTTGGTAATTCAGCATCGACTCCTAATACGGCGCAAAACCTCTGGGATTGCAACACGCCGGGCGCAGCGGAGAACAGCAGATCAGAGGGATTCCGTCGAACGGTCAGTCCGGGATGTGGGTCGCAGATGGATATTCCGGCAAGGTCTTCGCCCAACTCGGCGGCAGGCAGACCATATTCATGGCCCAGCGGATCAGCGAAAGTTGCCCGCTCTAACTCCCGATTGATGACGGTAACCCGGAGTGTGCTCATGACACAGTATCGGCAAGCCGCGGACAAAACGCTCCAAGCCATGTTCCTCATAGAGGAGGCCTGTCTCACGGCTCTGCTGGATCATCTGGTCCGAACCGGCGACGAGGACGGGATGTCAACTCAAGAAATCGCGGAACGTATCGGCTTGGTCCGCTGGCTGGGTTCGGGTGTCAGCGAGGCCGTGGTGAGCAGGGTGTTGTGCAATCTCGCCAGGTCTGATCGGACCGAACCGGTCCCGGAGGCGCTGCCCGCCACCAAGTGGAGGATAGCCGAGGTAGAAGCAGCGATACGACCCATGCCCGTGACAGACGTTACGGCGCAACCTGGCCTGGACGGATCGCAGGGCCAGGAGCACGAGTGACCACCAGTAACCCGACTGAGCGGTTCCTGTCCACACTGGCCTGCTATTCATGCGGCCGCCTGATGGTTAGGCCGGACCGACAACGGTGATGCCCGACCACATCGGCCCGACATCTAATGGTTCATGTAGGTAACAAGCAGGCGATAACCATCCTATCTGTGGTGAATGGATCAAGCGAATGACGGCGTTGGGCTTTGTACTGGTTTTGGGGTTGATATTGATGCTGGGCACCACGACCGCCTGCTGGGGCGATTCTGGCCCCGAACCTGAACCAACGGCTGATATTCAGGCTACCATCCACGCCGCCAGGCCTACGGAGACTCCGACATCGGACCCGACGGCAACCCCGATCCCCACCCAGCCTCCGACACCGAACATCGCCACCACGGTCGAGGCCGCGATAGCGGCATCTCTGCCGACCGATACTCCGGTTCCCACACTCACGCCCACGCCGGAACCGACGGCGACGCCCGAACCGACTCCCACGCCCCTGCCGGAACCGCCCAGGGGTCCGCCCTGCATCATAGCCGTCACCGTGAGAATCAACGGCGCGCCGGCGCCGGCGGGGGTCCCCGTTTTCGCCCACAGCCAGGACGCATCGGTGGTGGTCGAGGCCGTGACCGACAGCAACGGTCGCTACGTTTTGCAAATCGCGTACTCCAACATGGTGTTCGACCTGTTCGTGCGCGACACCGACACCGGCGAGGATACGCCTGTGACATCGCGGGGATGTCGTGAGATCAAGAATCTTTCCATCGGGTAGGGGATTAGCACTGTACCGACCAGCTCGGTCTCAGCCAACAACTCTGTCATCAAGAAAGTCTCTGACCTGCCTTGTGCCAACGGTGCAGCCCGGGGAATTTGGTCAACCAACTTTGGGTGGCTATGCTGCGTAGCTTAATCACCGTCCCCAATCTCGCCGGCGCAGCTTGCATTGATGGATACTTACCCGTATCGGTGATGCAAGGGCAGATTTTTTATGCCGGCATCGCCTTTATGATCGCCGGCCAAGTCCACAAGAGCGAGATGAGCAAGTCTCGACACGCGCCGGGATCTTGGTATGAACGAATTCTGCGGGCGGTGTCCGCCCACAGCGGAACGGCGGCGCTGGCCCAAATTTACGACTGGATGCTGACCCACAGACACCTGCGCCCCCGCGCCCTCGTGCTGAGCGCCAACGATCGCCCGCGCTATCACCACATCGTGCGAGGCTGCTGCCGCGAGTTGTGCGAGATGCGCGAACTGGACCGCGTGGGGCGCGGCATCTATAGGGTTACCACCGTTGAGCTGAGCGACGCCCTGGTACTTCACCTCCCCGATGAACCAGGCGCCCTTGCGACCGTGGCCGGCAACCTGAAGGATGCTGGCGTCAATATCGAGAGCGTGCACATCCTGAGTCGGCAGTCGGGTCATGCGATAATCGCACTGAAAACCGACAATCGGGCCGAGGCCATTGACGCAATCGGCACCGAGATCATCGTTTGACGGCCACACAGCTGCGGAAGCCGAACTGCCTTCTAACCCATGACGTCGGAACATCGGCGGCCACGCCGTCGGGCGGCGTCCTCTGCGGCCTGGTTGCGGAGCGGTGAACGAGCATAGCGGAGTGTTTGGCATGACGAAGATGAGGGTGGAGATCGAGGGCAGCGTTGACGAGGTGATCGGTGTCCTGCGGCGGCTCGGGACCGCGGGTGATGCTGACCGGTCAACCGAGCAGCCTGCTGCTGGCGTCAGGGAGACCACGCCAGCAGCAGGGACGCAGGGGATGGCGGTAGCCCACGAGGCTCCTCCCGAGGAATGGACAGAGGCCCTCGCCCGCGATTTCCTGTCCGGTCTGCAGCCGGCTGCCCGGCGGATGGCGCTGCACGTCTGGCGGGCCGATGCGGCGGGCATCCACCGGAGCGACCTGTGCCAGCGTGCGCAGCTGACGCCCATGGAGTTGCGCTTGCTGTCGATGCGGATGGGCCGCGCGCTGGCAAGGTTCCAGCGGGAGCGGAGAATGACCCTGGCCCGGCCAGTGGCGGCCAACAGCCCGCTGCAGAGCTACTTCGTCGACCTCGATTTCGCCGCGGTGGCGACGGCCCAGATGTTCGGTGATGGGATGCCGGACCGGCTGGTCAATGGCGGAGGCCGCTGAGACCGACCTGAGCATGTTAGAGATCATCAGTCGGTTGTTGGGCTGAAGGTATCGCCCGCCATGGTCCCGGGAAATTCTTGGTGTTCGGCAACAACATAAGACAATGTCTACGGCCGGCGGCACTGGCATCGGCGGCGGCGGTCTCCCTTGCCTTGGTCGCTCTGGCGATTTTCGCGCCACTGCAGGGTGCGGCGCTATCCCAGGGGCCGCACCCTCCGGTGACGCCGCCGCCCGTGCCGACGCCCACGCCGGTGGTTTTGGGAGTCCCGGCGAAGGTGGAAGCCACGCCCACCGGTCGTACCGGAGAGGTTTTCGTGGTATGGAAACCCGCGCAAAACGCCACCATCCACTGGGTCTGGTCGGCGAAGTGGGACAACACCGGCGGCAAATGGACCCGGGGCGAAGATGGTTCCGTGATTGTAACCGGCCTGGAAGCTGAACAGGATTACTGGTTCAGAGTCATCGCCGGCCGGGAAATATCAGGGGAATCTACTCAATGGTCCAGATGGAGCAACTGGGCCAAAGCCACGCCCAGGGAGCAGGTGTTCACCATTGAATTGGTGTGCATCAACGCCGTGCGCAAGCCCTGCCAGGAGCTTGCCGCAACCGACGCATCCTCGGGGCTGGGCGGGTTCATTCAGCGGGTCAAACATCGCACTGTCGGTCGCGTGACATTCGAACTCACCTCCTACCCGGAACTCGGATTGCACGACACCGGGGCTGTGGATCTGCTCAAGGACGGCGCTCTGGACATGGCGGAAATCTATCCTGCCTACGTCTCCGGCGATCTGGCCGTAATTGAAGCATTGAACCTTTGGGGCCTCTATCCCGACTTGGAAACGCAATTCTCTGCGGTCAATAAGAGTCGCGACGCCGTCCGCTCCATCATCGAGCGCGCCACCAACGTTGTTGTCATCACCGAACACTACACGGACAGCAGCTATATCTTCTCCTCCCGTCCCCTGCGTTCGTTGGATGACTTCAAGGGTTTGCGAACGCGCAGCTACCGTCCTCCATTGGACGAGATGCTGGCCGGTATTGGCGCCGACCCCCATTTTGTTGAGTATCTTGACGTGTACGGCGCGCTGGAAGATGGGCTGGTCGAGGCCGCCATCTCCTGCGGGACTTGCGGTTTCAGCCAGCGTTGGTACGAGGGTGCCGACTATCTTTACGGACCGATCAAAGGCTCATCCAGCATTTCCTGGGTCGTTATGAACGGTGACCTCTGGGACGAAATGCCACCGGAGTTCCAAGCCATCATCATTGAAGAGGGAAATCGCCATTGGGAGCATGTGGCGAGTTTGGCGGCAGAAAAATGGGAGCGGGACGGCATCATCGGAAACATCCTCGGCGGCATGACCTACGATGGTCTGCCTACGGAAGTCCACGACGCGATATTCCAGGCTAACCTCGACAGCGTGCTGCCCCGCTGGGTGGAGCGCGCCGGCGGCCCTCACTCGGAGGCGGTCCGCGTTTTCAACGAGGTCATCGGCCCCATCGTCGACGTCCAAATCTATGCCGACGGCTCCGTGGCATACCCGGTACCGCCAAAGCCAAAGGCAATGCCGGGCGTTCCGGGGCCGGTCGCCATCAGCGTCACCGATACTGCCAACGGTCCCGAAGCCATGGCCATCACGCCCTGCGACGGCCCAACCGCTCCTGTCTTTCCAGTGGCTCACGGCGGAGGCAGCCCTGCCGGCGAATCCTGCGGCAATCTCGGGGCCATCAACTTCAACCTGACACCGTTGGTATCCAGTGGTCACAATTTCAAGATCCCGATGGCCTGCATTGATCGCTCATCGATGGATTGCGGGTTGGCAGCGGGCGGCTACGGCCATATTTGGGATCTTGGCTTTATCGAGAGAGTCAAACGCCGTACCGAAGGCCAGGTGCAATTTGAGGCCACGTCGTTCCTTGAACTGGGCGTGTCCGGCGCGGACTCGCTGCGCCTTATTGAGGACGGCGCACTGTCAGCAGCGCAGATCTATCCACCGTACATCAGGGGCGACCACCCCATTGTGGATATCAGCGGACTCTGGGGCCTGCATCCCAATCGGGCGACCAACCTCGCCGTTATTGACGTAGTTTGGCCGGCAATGCACGAACTGACCGCGGCAAACGGCGGTGTGCAGGTCGCCTACATGATGAGTGGCGATTACTATCTGTTCTCCCGGAAGGAAGTTCACGATGACCCGCGCGATTGGCAGGGTTTCAAAGTGTTCAGCCACGACGACGTCCTCAGCGACCTGCTGGAAGGCATGGGCGCCGAACCGCAGTACATGGCCTACTCCGATGTGTACTCTGCCTTGGAGCGCGGCGCGATTGACGGCGCGATTGCATGCGCTTCATGCGGATATGAACAACGTTGGTACGAGGTTGCCGATTACATCGTCGGCCCGTTCTACAACCTCTCCCACAGCTGGCTAACCGTCAACCAGGAGCTTTGGGACACGATGCCGCGGGACCTGCAGAACATCATCCTGGAGGAAGGCGCGCGTCATGCCTACCTCAACCGCTATTTCCTGCTGGCGCACTTCGAGCCGGAATCGGTTCAGAAGAACGTTGCCGAGGGTCTGAAATCCGCGCAGCTTTCCTACGCGATACGGGACGAGATGCGCCTGGCCGCCGTCAAAAATGTCATTCCCCGCTGGGTTGACCGCGCCGGCGGCCCGTACTCCGAGGGACTCGACCGTATCAACGCACTCTTCAACGGATACGTGTACCCAATCGTCAACGTCTATATCAATCCCGATGGTTCTGCATCGATAGAACCGTAACCGGCGTTGTACGCCCCAACACCACCGTGAGCTATTGGGATGAACTTCGAGACCATCGCCGCGCAGGCGACCCACCAAGCAAGCGTGAGATAGATTTCGCCTCCATGGAATATTTTTACTGGGATACTGCAATTCATCAAAGAAGCGACCGCGATGACGAGGAGAGATGGTCCAGTTTCGGATTGATCGGATCCCGATTGCATCATGTTGTTTGGACGGAACGCGGAGATCGCATTCGGATCATCAGCTTGCGCAGGGCGAACGCGAGGGAGGCCCACAAGTATGTCGAGTCAACGAAGTAAGATCATCATTCCGACGCCGGAGGAGAACGCGGCCATCAACGCCGGCATTGCAGAGGACCCCGATGCTTTTGAGGCTGACGACGAGTGGTTCGCCACGGCCAAACCTTCCAGTGAGGCGGTACCCCATATTCTGGAGCGCTGTCGCCGAACACGAGGCAGACAGAAAGCTCCCACCAAGGAGCAGGTCCACATCCGGCTGGATGCGGATCTTGTCGAGCACTTTCGGCGTGGTGGCTGCGGCTGGCAGACCAGGCTGAACGAAACCCTGCGTGAAGCCGTATTCGGACAGGGCAGTGATGCCGTTGCAAAAATGGTTGATTTTAGTTACAGACTATCGTCAGCCATTCTTGAAGACGCGATCTGAGCCGCGCCGCCGCCCCAACAGTGCAAGGCGGCTCCGCTTGGGAATCTCACCCAAGAACACCGAACAGGTCCCCGCTCAAGCCACCACGTGGGTAGCCTGAACCGGATTGGGTCGGCGTCTCCGCTTCCCCGGCCGGTGTTGCGCTGCAAGCGCCGGTCTCAGCTGTCCAGAGATCGCGCCCCAGTACGTCCACACGTGCTTAACTCGCTTCCTTGCAGGTACGGTAAAGGCGACTTGGACGCCATTGCCGGTGGGACAGACCCATCGGCGCGGGATGCGCTCGGAGCAGCCGAGCAAGCGTCGGGCCAGCACCAGGGCCGCGGCCTGGTGGACGCTGAGCCCGTAACGCTCCATGAACTTGACCCGGCCAATCACCGAACTGAAGGCCGGGCTCACCTGTTGTACTTCCACTCCCTGCCGGTATCCGCGGGAGAGGAAGCACGCCTTGGTCTTGCCGTAGCTGAAAGATGAAAGCATCCGGCTGTACTTGCGGGACTCGCCCTCCAAAGCGGCTTTCTTCTGCCGGAAGTCCAGCCTCTCGATGACGATGGGCTTGCCCGCCTCGCGGGCGTAGGCCGCCACGGTGGCAACGGCGTCGCCGACAATGGCCTCGGCCTGGTGCTGCGACTTGCCGTAGGTGACCAACGGCACACTGAAAGAGTGCAGCGGATTGCCCGACGCGTCGGTTTCCGCCACCGCCAAGTGGTCGGCGTTCAGGTCCACGCCGATGGCGCCACGCCGGTGGTCCGTTACTACCGGCACGTCCATCATGTGGGTGGTGGCGAACACCCGCCAACCCCTCTCGTCCCGCTTGAACCGGTAGCTGATGGCCTGACCCAGTTCGGTCTCGCGCACTGCCTGTTCCCCATGCTCACGCCGGTGCCGAGCGTACTCAGCGTTGTTGCCCAACGCGGCGAGCATCTGCTCGTGACCGTGGGTGAAGCGCACGCCCTCGATGGTTAGGTACTTGCCATGCTGTACCGGCAGGCAGTCCGGCATCCTGAGCCGCAGGGTCAGCGTGCCGTCATCAGCCACGGTGGCCACGCAGAGCTGACACCCCGCCGTCTCGTCCCGGCTGCCCAGCACGAAGAACTCGTCGCTGCGCACCTCACGCCAGTCCCTGAGCCATTCCTCGTGGCTGCCGTAACCGTTGACCTTGAGGTGGTGCTGCTTACGCCACAGCCGCTTCGACCCGAAACACAGCCGCACCCGCTCCTCCGCAATGTCATCTTCCAGTGCAGCCAGCCTGTGTCGAAGACTGGCCAACCGCCGTTTCTTCTGGTGAACCTGATCGAGGCGGCCATGTTCGACGGCATCGGAAACCTGCCGCTCAGCCCGAGCAATCCGCCGGCCCAGGCTGTCCAGCCGCAGCTTCTGCTGCTCCTTGACCGACGCCACCTTGCCTTCCAGCGACACCCGCACTCCGTTGAACTTCCTGGCCGGTATCCCGTATCGCTTCAGGTACTCGCTCTTCAGGGACGTGGCCGACCGGCCAGCCAACACTGCGGCGAACAACTTCCGTTGCACGCGACCGTAAAGCTCGCCGTAAGCCGATAACGCCGCGTCGCCAGCCTCAAGATCAGTGCCCGCGTACTCGCGGACCCGCGTATGATAGGTTGCGGTAAACCGCTTTCCACCGGAGCTACTTTGAGTAGATGACCGGACGTTCCTTTTGCCGAGTACCATGGCTACAGGATACCAGAACGCGGGTTCCGATACTCTCAGCCCATGTCACCTCATCGAACCGTCAACAACCATAGCGTACTATCACCTACTAAATCTCGAACAGTTGGCAACCCTACAGGTACCTGAGCGCTGACCCGGCGGTTTCGCCGCGGGTGTAGCGGCCGACCATGCCGCCGCCCTGTTTCCAGCGGCCCTGGCGTTCGATCTCGTGGGTGGGGGCGCCGTTCTGGGCCATACGCCGGGCCATGCCGACGCGCCCGCTGTGGCCGCTGAAGAACTCCCAGTTCTCCAGCCCCGCGGCCCGGGCGATGGCCTTCACCCGCCGGGCGATCTGCGACTCCGACACCCCGAACACCTTCTCCCCGCCGGCCACCCCCGCCGGCCGGATGGCGGAAAGGGCCTTCATCGCGGCGGGGGTGATAGCGACGGTGGCGCCCTGGGCCTCGACGTCGGTCTTCGAGCGAATGACGGTGATGCGGCCCGAGCCGTCCTCCCAGCCCTGCACGTCGCCCCAGGTCAGCGCGGCCGCCTCGGAACGCCGCAATCCTGCGTCGGACAGCACGGCCACCAATGCCACGTCAAACTGCCCTCTTTCCTCGGCCTGCTTCGCCGTCTCGAACCCGCGGCCTCGCCGTCTGGGCTGGACGGCGGTGAGGCGGATCACGGCGAGCACGTCGGCGGTGAGGGCGCCGGACTGGCGCTGGGGTTTCGAGAGGCGCCGTCCCCATCCCTTCAGGGAGGCGCGCACACCCGGGTCCCGGCAGGGAGACTCCAGCTTCGCCCACTCGTGCGCTTTCGAGATGGCGGAGGTAGCCAGGCGCAGGGTGGCGATGGAGGCGTCGGAGTTTGCCCGGGCGGCCAGGTAGCGGGCCACGGTGAGGGGCTCGGCGGGCAGGGACGTGAGGCCCACCTCGTCGCACCAGCCGGTGAAGATGCGCCACTGGGTCCCGTAGGTCCGGCGAGTGTTGTCGGCGAGTACTGACTCCAGAGACGAAGCCACGCCCTGGTCGGCGGCCCGCAGCGCCGGCGCCGACGGAGTCTGCTGGGGAACTATCTGCGAGTGGCTGGCGGCGGTGGTCATAAGGGCGCTCCATCAAAATGAAACGGGAAACGGGTTATTGGTGCGGGGCGATGCGGCTCACGGTCCATGGCCGGACCTTTCATTGCAGGCGGCCAGGTCGTACCCGTTGAGCTGGCGGATGCGTTCCCACAGGGCGCCCCGGTCGATTTCCAGGTCACGCCACATGGCGGGCACGTCCGCAATGGGATCGGTCACCACCACCTCGCAGCCACAGTCGGAGTATTGGTCAATCTGGCCAAGATCGCTCCGGAACCGGTGGTTCCAGCCGGCGTCGTGCCGGGCGATTGATCCGGCCGTCTCCGCCACCGAGTCCCGGGGGTAGATGACGCCCAGGATGGACAAAAGCGCCGCGCCCGAGTTCCAGAGCAGTCCATGGGCGTCCCGTCCCTGGTCGGTGTGGACGTTGCTGCGGTGGCGGCCCTCGGGCAGGTCGCCCTGGGCGTACCAGGGGAAGTGGGTTCGCTGCGCCCGGATGCCATCATGTAACCGGGCCGCGCGCCGGAGGCGCTCCAGGGTAACCAGCTCCCACTCGTTGGATGTGTCGCCATCGTGTCGGAACCGGACCTCCGCGCCGGGATCCCTGGTGTAGATGAGTCCTTCTCGGGCCGCTCTGGCCATGACGTGGTTCAGGGTGCGGCGCCCGGCGATGTACTCCGCCGGCGTCTTGACCATCTGTCCATCCACCACCCCGTGATGGGGGCTGTGGTAGTCACGGTATCCCGGGTAGTGTCGTTCCCTGAGCTGCCAGAGAACTTCGAGAACGCTTTCGCGCTCCTCTTCACCGTCACCGGCGCCGTGGACGATGATCATGTCCAGATCGGACTGCTCATCCCAGCCGCCGGTGGCCCGGGAGCCGAATAGGACGACGGCCTGGGCGTCGGTCTCGGCCACCAGGTCCCGACAGAGATCGATTGCGGCCGGGTCGGGGTCCGGGTGGACCAAGGCCGGCATCTGGTCAAAGGTGCGGTGTCGTCTCACCGGCGGCATGGGATGGTCTCCGGCCGGCCGGAGCGCCGGCGGGCGGGCTGTAGGTGGTTGTCAACGGCGTTCACGGGCGAGCCTCCGGCGGTGGGTTTTTAGGGGCAGTCTGGGGGGCAAAAAATGCGCGATAACCCTGATTATCGCGCAGCGAACGCGCGTGCGCAACCGGGCATTTTCACCGTTGTTTGCCTGACCACGGCGGGCCGAAATAGCCCCGATGACGGGTTTTATGCCGCCGACCCCGCCGTGACCATCCGGTCGCGCCCCGCGACCACGTTCAGGACCGCGTCGGCGCCCACGGCCACCAATGCTTGGGCATCCATTCCATTGGTATCCATACCGATCCATTGGAATGGACGCCGTCATGGAATGGATCGCCATCCATTGCATTGGAATCCAATGGATAACAATGGAGACCAGTCCACGGCCCGGGGAAGGGAACAAACCGAGCCTCGGGGCGTGCCCACTACACTTCCGGCTACGAATGTCCCGCGTCAACCATTCTTGCCGATTTATCGTCGATTGGTTTTGCCGGTTCACCTCCTCGGCCGCGGCAGTCTCGCCGCGCTGCTGGGCTGCATCGGTCTGGTAGCTGGGGACGTCAAACTCCAGGATGACGGAGTGGTGGACGACCCGGTCAATCGCCGCGGCGGTGGCCATGGGGTTCGCGAAGATGCGCTCCCACTCCGAGAAGACCAGGTTGGACGTGATGCCCAGCGACCTGCGTTTGTAGCGTTCTGCGATGAGGCAACGGGACGGGCAGGCCGTCGCCGCGCAAAGTCAGCGGCCAGCTGTGCAGCGAGACCACCGGTATGCCATAGCTGAGGGCGTAGGCGATTTCCGACAGGGTTCCGAAGGCTCCGCCGCCGGCGATGACCGCCTGTCCCGTGCTGACCACCGCGACGTTCCGGGCAAACCCCATGTTGGTGGCCACGGGGAAGTCCACCCACTCGTTTGCGGTGCACGGCGACCCGCCCGGCAGGATGCCGATGGTGGTGCCGTTCTCTGACTTGGATCCCTTGCACACCGCTTCCATCACACCGGTGAGACCGCCGCATACCAGCGTGATGCCCCGGCGGGCTAACTCCTGGCCGACGCCCTCGGCCAGCGCGTACACGTGGGGCGGCGGGTCGTAGTTGCCGATTACTGCGATGATCATTGCGTTTTACCTCTGCTTGAATGGAAATCGTCACTCCGGCGAAAGCCGGAATCCAAGTAGTGGGCTACTGCCAACTAGGCCCGGCGAACATCTTCTCCCCGGCGTCACCGGCGAAGTAACGCCAGCGCCTACGCAGTCGGGGCTGTGACTGGGAAGACCCGGTCGGCGGATACTCGTTCGGGCGCATAACCCATCGCCCACTGCACCTGACGCAGCAATTACCTGAGCTTGGCCCAGGGCATCCACTGCCCTAAACCGGTTGCCTCCATCTCACGGGAGGACGGTGACTTCGCCAGTGGCGATGATGCCATCAACGTTGATGACCACGCTGTACACCCGAGGATTCAGATTGGGGGTCGGTACGCTAATGGTGACGTTGCCGTTGCGGTCGGTGCTGGCGCCGAGATCGCCGTAGCGAAAGCCGCCGACATCCACGTAGTTAACCCCCGCGTTCACCGGCATGTTGCTGGCGGTGATGGTGAGCATGTCACCGGGCCGGCCTTCGGCGGGGGACACCTCGATGGTCGCGGCAGGCACCGTAAAGGAGGTTATCTTGACCACGTCTTCGTAGGTCATCCTCACTTGGACGGTGCTGGGAATCGCCACGTAGAGATGCACCCGGTGCTCCTGGGTGACTCGCCCTGACGCGTCGGCGTAGAGGATGTATGCCCGGCCGCGGCCGGAGTCCGCTACCTCGAGTATGATGGCCACCAATGCAGGACTATCGGGGTTGTCTACGGGCCAGTTCTGGCCGGTGATGGTGATAAGGTCTGTGGGGCCGGCTACGTCGGGGGTTACCGTGACGGTGGGTTCGGGGATGTTGATGTTCACGTCGGCGACGAAGCCCTCGCTGTCTTCAACGCTCAGCGTGTGAGTGCCGGGAATCAGGGTCGGGTTGGTGCCATGATAGAAAGCAGGCCACAGAATGATGGTAGCCACGAACTGGCCGGAGTTGGAAACCTGCACACCTTTCATCCCGCCGATGGAGCAACTCGCAGAAGTGGAGCCATCGTTAACTATCACCGGCACGCCGGACAATTGGATGTTTTCGGCAGGGATGCAGGACTGGGTGCCGAAGCGGCTGCCAGTGATGGTGATGGTCTCGTTGGGCAGCACTTCGGTCTTGCTGACACTGAGTTCACTGCCGTTGATGATAATCTTGCTGTTCGCGCTGACGTTGCCCCACCTGGCGTCGATGCGAAACGTGCCTTCAAAACCGCCGGGGACATTGAAGGTGGCCGTGCCGGAACCGTCCGTGTGGATGGCGCTGCTGTTGACTCTGACGCTGTTATTCCTCCCACCGGCCACGTACAAGCTCTGGTCAGCGATTTTCAGCTCGCTGAAGGCAGCACCGGGATTGGGAAAGTCTTGGGCGAACACGCTCACCGTGTCGCCGGAGCTGACTTCGCTGGGAACCACCGTGATCCTTGCTTCCAGCTTGAACTGTTCAATATCGGTGTCAGACATCTGGCCTTCGTCATCAATCATGCAGATGTAGTTTTGATCCCCGGGCCTGAATGTGGGTACCGTGACCTCGAAGGTTAAGGCGACCCTGCCTTCGCTATCAACCACGGACTGGCCTGCCAGAGCACCGTTGCGGACGATGTCCTCACATGCCATTCCTGGCGTGGGTGCTTGGCTAAGGACATACACTGAAGCGGTTGCACCGCTGTTGAAACCGGCGCCGATGACAGTCAGCAGATAGCCTCGGGTGTTGTCCATGTCGGACAAGCTGATTCTGGCCGTAGCCCCGGGGACGTTGAGAGTGATATCCGGCTCACAGGCGATGCCGTCTCCATCAGGGTCAAGTGCCGGGCGGTAAATCGGGCTGCCGCGCTTCACTCCACCAGGGTAATGCGCTCGCACCGCGTCGCAGTCCGGGTACATGCTGACGAAATCAAAACTGGGCGCGGGTCCGGGAGCGCCGCCGCGGTCGGTTACCGTATGGAACGTCCAGCGGGGGTTGCTCGGCCAGGAAAATTCGCTGCTGACGCCGCCGGCGGCACCGGTGTCAACGAAATTGCTACTGGTCAACACCGTAAAGGCGTGGTAGGCATCCTGCTCTAATCTTCTGACGGTGTATTCTGCCCGGCCATTGGAAACCTGGATGTTACGGGCGTTTTCATCAACATAGATGAATGCACTGATCCAATCGCCGGTCACGCTGGCTTTGGCCAGCGGGTAATCCGTTTCCATGTTGACGTACCCGATGCGGTAATGCGTGGTACCGAGCACGGCGTCCCAGGACACCACAACCTCCCCAGGATTTATGCCGTCGCGGATCGCAATGTTGCCGGTGGCCGGAGCGCCGGCGCCGGATTGGGCGAGGGCGATGCTGCCACCCACGAGAAAGACAGCAGCCATAACCAGCACGACAATGATCGTTTTCAGCGATTTCATGATTCATCCTATTGCAGCAGGCCCTGGATCCCATTTCCCCGGTCAGTACCGCAGCAGGTGGGTCGGTATCAGTTGCCCACCCACCGGGTCGACAGCCAGCCCTGCTTCCTCCAGGGTGACTACCCCCAACAAGCTGGGTTCGCCCGGTTCGGCGAATATGACCGGCGTGGGGAACTCCAAACCCTCCAGCCTGACGGTGGTGTGGGCGACGTCCACTGGGACGATCCGTCCGTCGGCTGTCACTGAGGGCATTGACCTTTCAACCCGCACGCCCAGCCTTTGCAGCATTTCTCTGGGCACCGCGGTGAACGTTGAGCCGGTATCGACAGTGACCTCGAGTTCCTCGAACTGCCGTTCCTGTAGGGCGCCGACTCCTATGGTCACTGTTACCGTTCCCATCGTGTTCCTCCTCAGACTGTAACCCTTGATTGCTTTGCGCCCCACCACGACTCCAGTTTTGTGGGTTGGCGTCCACGGCGACTGCGGCCTCCGCGTTCAAATACGCGCACAACTGGTGATGCGCTACCAACCAGGACGGTTGCGTCGGCGAACCAAGCTGCGAAACTCGGCCACGGTCCAGCCGGCCTGCACGATGATGCTGCCCATGGTGCCGGGCGCGATGTCCCTCCCGGGGTGGCGAGGGATTGGTACCCTCCTGCCGTCCTTTTCCGCAATGGCGTGTTTCGAGCCCTGCGTAATGGTCCAGCCGTCGTTGCGAAAAGCGCGCAGGACCTCGGTGATGGTGAATCCCGGGACTCGCGGCGGCATCAGGCGCCCGAGACCTGGTCCCGGAGCGCGACGTAGGTTGTCTCCAGACTGCCGAGAACCGCTTCGTCGTACGGATCTCGCCGGAGGGCGGCGTCATAATCGGCAATGGCCCGGTCGTAATCCCTCTTGTTGAAGTAGGCGTCGCCCCGTCTGCCGTAGGCTGCGGCACAGTTGGGGTCGAGGGATATCGCAGTATCGTAGTCGGCGACGGCCCGGTCGTCATCTCCCTTGTTCAGGTAGGCGTTACCCCGTTCCACGAAGGTCTTGGGGTTGGCGGCGTCCCGGAGCAAGACCTCGTCGCAACGGCGAATAATCGCGTCCCAATCCACGGGGCGCACGGTGGATTTCTCGACCGTACAACCATCGCTGGAGTACTCGGCGAGCGCGCGGGCCATGGCGTCAGGGTCGCGCGGCGCTTCCTCGCCGTCGCCGGCAAAGCCGTCCAGGTAAAGAGCAATGGCCTCGGCAATCATTTCCAGCGCTTCCTCGCGGGTGTCGCCTTGGCTGGCGCAGCCGAGCGTGGGACAGACTACCGCGTAGCCCGGCTCCTCGGGGTGACTGAGCAGCAGTACGCCGTACTCATACGGCCCGGCCGACGGCTCGGCGTCCGGGTTCTGCCGGATGCAGGTCGACATAGGATCCTCCGTCGGACGTGGTGGATACAACAGCGCGGGGTCTAAAGTCACGTCCAGTGTATCAGCAGCGGATACCCATTCCAAAACCCCCAAATATATCAAAAGACATATAAAATGGGACCTTAAAAATACTCTAACAATACGGTTGATGGTATAGCGTCCGGACAGTCTTTCCTGCCCGGACGGAGACTGTGGGGCTGGGGCAGACGGGCCGGGATGGAGCCTGATCCGGGTGTCCTGGCTGGACAAGTCACCGCGACGCTTGGGTTTAAAACGCCGCGTTGAACCAGCCGGAAGGCCGGCTAACTGGACGAGGAGCACGGCACAAGAATGTGTGACTTCCGTTGCACAGGGCATGAAAGCGCTCGGCCTGCTGTAGCTTGTCCTCCCCCCAGCATTGCGCCCTCATTCTCGGAATGCGAGGAGTTTACAAGACATGAAACGCATACTTGCTCCTGCCGTCGTCTTCATACTGCTGGCCACCATCGTTGCTGCTGGCGGGTTGACCCTTTCCGGCATCGTCCTCGCCGAGCAGAACGGCGTGCCGCCCGTCAGCAACTTTGCGGTTTGCAGCGGGCCACAAGCGGGCGAGGTCATCATCTCCTGGGACTCCGTGCCCCAAGCCACCTACTACCGCATCGGATACGTCAACATGGTGAAGGACTATCCCCGGGCCAAGGCTAGCGCGACGGGCGAATGGATTGAGGCTTTCGTCTATGTTGACGTGAACGCGCGGAACATCCCGGTGAGCGGCGGGCGGGGACAGTACGCCCTGCGCCGGCTGGTCCAGGGCGACCGTCACGCCTTCACCGTGCTGACCAGCAACAACGTGGTCAACACGGCTGAGACCATCAGCGGCGCGTACTCTTGGCCCCAGAACCCGCGCTGGGAGTTTTTGACGGTTGCCGACCCGGAGCCTGGTTGCACTGACGCCACAGCGGGACCTGCAGCTGCTCCAACCTCACCGCCCGAAGGTGATTACGACGTCGACAACGACGGGCTTGTTGCGATATCCAACCTGGCGCAACTGGACGCCATGAGGCACGATCTGGACGGTGATGGCTCAGCCACCCACCCGGACTATGCCTTGGCCTTCCCCAATGCCCTTGCAGACATGGGCTGCCCGGGTACGGGTTGCATCGGATACGAGCTAACCGCCAACCTGGATTTTGACACCAACGGCAGCGACCATGCCGACGCCGGTGATGCTTACTGGAACGGCGGATGGGGCTGGACGCCTATCGGCGATCCTGATGAATCATTCCGCTGGAACGCGGTTTTCGACGGTGGCGGGCATACCATCTCCAACCTGTACATCGATTGGGGAGATACCAACCACGTCGGGTTGTTCCGGGCTACCGGCTCCGACAGCGAGATTCGAAATGTGGGGCTGGATGCGGTTAATGTAACCGGCAACACCGGCGTGGGAGGCCTGGTCGGCAGCAATAACGGTGCGATCGCCAGCAGCTATACTACAGGCAAAGTCACCGGCAATGGCAGTTCTGTAGGCGGCTTGGTCGGAGGCAGCCACGGGGCAATCGCTGACAGCTACTCCACTGCCAATGTATCCGGCAAAGGCAATGATGTCGGCGGCCTGGCAGGTAGTATCGGCGGTGATGTTGCAATCACTGCCAACTATGCTACCGGGGACGTCGCCGGCGAGGGCGATTACGCCGGCGGGTTGATCGGAAGGAATGGCAACAACGTTGCAATCACCGCCAGTTATGCTACCGGCAACGTGTCCGGCAAGAACTACGTGGGTGGCCTGGTAGGGAGCAGTAACCCGGGCAGCAGCATCAGAGCCAGCTATGCAATGAGCCATGTAACGGGCCGCTACAGTGTTAGGCGCTTTCGCACCAGTGGAAACGTAAGGTCTGTGTCGCACGGCGAAAATATCGGTGGCTTGGTTGGTTATAGCAATGACACTGCGATCAGCGCCAGCTACGCCATGAGTACCGTATCCGGCGGCGACACGGCAGTCGGCGGTCTGGTTGGCGGCACCTCTGGTGGAGCGGTTGTAACCAGCTACTCTGCTACTGGAGGAACGTATAACTATGCGTCTGAAGGCAGGTTGAAGAGCGCACGTGTTGGAGGTTTGACCGGCCAAACTGACGACGAAACCTCCTTCACTGACAGTTATTGGGACACCCAAGTTGCCGGGCTAACGGGCGGAAGAGGTAAGACCACACGCGAGTTGCAAGCACCCACCGCCAACACCGGCATCTATGTCAACTGGAGCCCGGACTGGTGGGATTTTGGCACGGTGCGCCAGTACCCGGCACTGAAGTACGGCGGCCTGGACGTTGCCCGCCAGCGCCGATAACCTCGGTGGCGGGATTTGACAATCGCGATTGGTGGTGGTGGTGCGCTTGGTACTTGCCCCTAACCCCCAATCCACCGAAAGGATGAGTGTGGCGGCGTGATGCAGGGATGAGAAAGTGCTCCCGGCTTCGGGGTTAATGGTTTTTGAAACAAGAAACCAGCCCGAAACGAGGAGCACCCAACGGATGCCACCGCCTGAGCACCCCGACCGCATCCACGTTGCCTTTGATGACTACCTCCTGGTGGCCAATGCCGGATTGCTGTTGCCGGTCGCCTTGGCCCGCCACCTGGGACTGGTGGATCGCAACGTTGACTTGGACCACGCCCCCGGGCAAGCCAACGCCGGCGACAAGATGCAGATCCTTCCCGAATTGCTGCTACGGTTGCATCTTCTTCCGATACTTCTCCGCCGTTTGATGGAGGTCAGCCATCTACACGGCTGAATTTGCCATCGCCGTTCACATTATGTTGGCAACCACGCTGGTACTGCGTTTGGTTCGCCCAACATCCATTACATCGGGCAGGGCGGACTGGTCCGTGACGACGGCGCCCGCGATCCGGCTGATGAGCAGCCGTGGCCACATTGGTTCGGGCAGACATAGGCCTCGTCCGGGCCGTCACGCCGGCGGTCCAGAGACCGGCCGCAGCTTCCGCTCTGATCACTTACCTACGGTTTGTGCCTGGCTCTTCGGGCATTTCTTGGCCGGACTGGCGAGACTCCCGAAATTGCGCGTCGTCCAGTATCTCGAATGTGGTCTGCGGATTAATCGACAGCTGGTCTTCGTCACGGGTGATCAAGCATTCGGCCATGCCCGTGATGGCCAGATCAATGAATTTCTGGTCACTCGTGTCCCTGCATTGGGGAGCGTTTTCGGGCACTGAGAGTTCCACCGTCTCGCACCACGGTTCGTAATGGGCCATTGCCCTTCTGACGAATTGTCGCGCGCGCATCGGATGTGGGGTCGGGCTGTGGCGGAGGAGTGGCTCCCTCAGTTCGGTCATCGTTTCGGCATTTACAAGCGGCTTGATTATCCCTGACTTCCAGAGTTGCACCAGCCAATGGTTGTCGATGCCCTCGTGGGTCAGTATCGGGACGGTTACGCTGCTGTCTATCACTGCTCTTAGCTGAGGGCTACGCGGCTCCCTCATCCATATGCCTGCTGCATTTCTGCATCGAATTGGAGATCTTCCAGTTCGGCGGCTTTCCTGAAGTCCGAGTAGGCGTGTTGCAGGCGGCCCATCTCTTCGAGTGCGATGCCGCGGTTTTGGTACAGCAGTGGGTTGTTGGGGTCCAGCAGGACTGCTGCGTCGAACAGGTCATGGGCTTTGGCCGGCAATCCCACTTCCAGGAAAAGGACACCAGCGTTGTTGTAATGGATCGGATCGTCGGGCGCCAGTTCCAGTGCCTGCAACAAGTCAAGGCGGGCGGCCTCGAACTCTTCTTTCTCGATGAGGGTCAGGGCGCGGTTGGTGTAGGCGATGTCGAGGTCCGGCTCCAGGCGGATCGCCATGTTCAGATGGACCAGCGCATTCTCGACGTCGCCGATTTCCAGGTAGAGCAGACCGATGTTGTTGTACGGCAGCGCGAAGTCTTCGTCCTGCGCTATGGCTGCCATGAAGTTGCGGAAGGCCCCGGGGTAGTCCTGCATATTCAGGCACTGCATACCCAGGTTGTTGCGTCGCAGGGCCAGTTCGTCGGTGGGAATCTCGTACTCTCTGTACGGCTGTTGCATGAGGTAGAGGCCACGGCCCGCCTTCGCAATCCGCAGCATGATGTCGTCCTGCCTTCCCGGTGGTGCATGGACGTTCAGTTGCAACAGCGCCGCGCGGCTTCTCCGGTGGAACTGAGAGGCCCAGTCAGGGACGCTCGCCGGCAGTGGAACGTCATCTCCTTCCACGGGCTTCGGGAACCGTCGGTAGTTGTAGTCGCTGCGCACGTGTCTCATCGTTGCCGCGCTCCGCGCTGGTGGGGTAGTTGAGGCTTTTCAGATCACGTTTCCACCGTTCAGTATCTGTTTTGGTACGATCGGTTCATTGATGATCATTTGCCCAATTATCGCGCGGCGAACGAAAGTGCGCAAGCGGATGCGAGACGGCGGTTTCACCGTCGTTTGCCTGACCACCGGAGGCCGCGAAACCGCTCGTCGCGGAGGACCGCCGTGGTCCGCCCGCGGCGGAGCGCCGGATCCTGCCGCGGGAACACGTCGTCAACCGCCCGGGCGGCGGCGGCGACGAATGGATAGGCATCCATTGCAATGGTATCCATACCTGTCCATTGGAATGGACGGCGGCATGGATTGGATTGGTTACCAATCCAATTGAGTCCATTGCATACCATTGGGTGGGATTGCGTGCCGGGCGCCCTCCCGGGATAACCGCAAAGGGGCGCCGGAGGGTTTCACTACAATCCGGTTGACGCGACCAATCACCCGGAGGTGAAGACCGTGCCCCAATGTGTTGCCTGCGGCGCCGAGCTGGAGCCGCCCGTGCGTGTGCCCCACACCATCTACGTCAAGAAGCTCTACCGGATCGGCGGCCAGGACTACTGCCGCCATCACGTCATCAGGCCCTCGGTGGCCGCCGGCGTCATCGCCGAGGTCAGAGCCGGCGCCGGACCAGTGGCGCCAGTTTCCCGGGGAGTAGTAGGTCCGCCGTAACGTGCCCGACGCCGTGTCCATATGGACTGGTATGCGTCATCACCCATCACTTGTCCTGAAGATCAGAACCGCCGAGATCAAGTCTTGGCCCATGCCGGAGAACGGGTAGAACAGACCGTCGTTGTCCACTCCGGCAAACGAGCGGTCAAGCAGCCGCGCAGTGTCGTCGCTGGGAGGTGACTGATGCCGGGCATGCCGATGGGCGCGGCGCCGGTCAACAACGTCCTCAGGATGGTGCACGGCGACCTCTCCACAGCTCCGTCAGCCGGCCTTTTGGTATCATCAAACGCGCGCCCGTTTCCGTTTCGTCACGGCCGGCCATAGGAATGATGAAATGACCGATACCTACACCCTCCATTTACATAATTTCAGGTCGATCCGGGACGCCAAAGTTGAAATAGCGCCGCTGACCGTGGTGTACGGTCCAAACGGCTCGGGCAAGTCCTCGCTGATCTACGGCCTGCTGACGCTGAAGAACTTCCTGACCAATCCCAGTCAGAACCTGGCCAGCCTGTTCTCCTACCCGTCAATCAGCCTGGGCGGGTGGCAGGAAGTCGTGCATCGCCACGCTGTGGACAAGGAAGTGTCGCTCTCCATCGGCTTCTCAAACAATACAGAGGACTTTTCCCCCAGGTTCACCCTGACGCTGGGTCAATCCGGTGGATCCGCCGAGGTGGCTTTTGAAATTATTGACCGCGACCACATCCCCGTATGGCCCGAACGCCTGGACCTGTCCATAGCGATCCCCTACGACGCCAATCAACAGGTCGACCACAACGTCAAAATGGTTGGGGAGAGCGGGTCCGCCAGTCTGGAAGGTACGCTGATCTGGAACGGCATAGCGCTTTCGACCCAAACGTCCGGCGGTCCCGGCGAACTTCCCGTTCTGGTCAGATTGCTCAACGAGAGAATCAACCTGCCGATGGAGTTGGCGAGACAGACCGGGTTCGTGCCGCTGCGGCGCGGATTTTCAAAGCCGACCTATGGTCTGTCCAGCGTGACATCCGCGCTGGCCACCGAGGATGAGGTCGCCTCTCTATTGGCATCGACCAGCGAGAGGTTCCGGCAGTATGACGTCAGCAGATACATTGAGCGCATTGCGCATCGGCGGGTGATGACCCAGGCTCAGATCGGCACGTCGGTGTTCACCATTGACTCCATACCAACCGGCTCCGGAGTGGCGGCTTCGATCGTCAACGAGGGCTTCGGGATCAACCAGCTGCTGTATCTGCTGACCATCTGCCTGTACTCCCCGTTCAAAATCGTGGCGATTGAGGAGCCCGAAATCCACCTTCATCCGTCGATGGTGAGAGAACTCGCCCGCGCGATGGTCACAATCGCCGCCAACGAGGACCGGCGGCTGATCGTATCCACCCACAGCGAGGTGTTCGTCACCGCGCTATTGGCACAGATCGCGGCAGGCGAGGCCAGCGTTGACGACATCTCATTCATCCTGGCGGAGAACCGGGATGGGGAGAGCACGTTCACGCCGCAGAGGGCGACGCCGGACGGACAGATTGAAGGAGGGCTGGGAGCGTTCATGGCGTCGGAGGTCGGAGACCTGGCGGCGCTGCTGGGCATCAGTGATTAGGGGAAGGCCTGCCGGCCATGTTACTGGTACTGAATGAGTGGGTGTTCCACGACCTGCTGTTCGATAACGGTGATCCGGCCTTTCGGGAGACGGCGCGGTTTCTGATAGCGTTGCAGGCATCCGAAGACGTTCTGGTCATCCCGGCCGAGGAACGGTGGAAGCGAAAGGCATTCCAGCTCATGACAATGTCCGACACGCGCCGGAGACTGATCAGCAGGTTGTTGCACAGCCTGCTGCGGAATTCGGACCGTACCATTCGCATTCAACCCGAGGAGAACCCGCAGATCCCCCAGGAACTGCTCGACCTGCTGCCCCGCGAGGACGTCTACCTGGTGCAGGCTTACGTCGCAGCCGGGGCGGACCTTCTCGTCACCACTGACCAGGGACTTTACTGTGCCATCGGTGATCACGGTGTCGTCAACTGCCGGATGCGCGAAGACTTCCTGGCGGAGTATCCATCGCCAAGCAGCAGCAAGTGAATCATCGGAGTGGACCACCATCAAGAGCCGGACCATCATAGCCTTCGCAGTTTTGCTGTTAGTTGTCATCTGCGCGGTAGCAAGCCAGCATTCCCCGCCGGTATCGGTCTCGGCGCAGGGGCCGAACCCGGGCGGCGGCGGGGCACCCGTTCCGGCTGATGGCATCTTCAGCCGCAGCACCTCTGCCCATGCCAACGTGAAGTTGCGATTGACCGTAGGCAGCCTGCCCGCAGACATGGCCGTCGGCAGCTCCGTGGAATTGTATCTGGAGGACGACTTCCAGGTGCCGGACGCGGTCGGCTCAAGCAGTGTGTACTTCGTGCTTGCCAACCCGACTTCTCGCCAAACCGGTTCTGGCGCCCGCATCTACGCCGCTAACGCAGCGGTGATACGCGACGGTCCTCATCTGGGGGGCAACCGTGACTGGTCTCTACAGGTGACCATTCCCGATTTGTGCACCAGCCCGGCCAACGAGTGCGCAGGCCCCAATGGACCCATGCAGGGACAGACGCTGACGCTGGTTATCGACGATGACGCTGGCATCAAGAACCCCAGCGAGGCGGGCAGCTACCGAGTGGGCTACTCGCTGCTTGGTCCGGCAGATGATGGCAACCGGGGACCGGAATTTCTTCTGGAAGACTTGCCGATCAATGCGAAGATTTCCCTGTCCGATGCTGACAACAGACGCGGCTATGCGCTCACTGTGACCGGGTCGGGCTTCAACGACGGAACCGCCGCCGAGGTGTACGTCCTGCACGATCCGGGCGTGGGCGCTGACGCGTTTGACAACGGCGCCAACGAGGCCGCCCTATGCGAGAGGATCGTTCAATGGGGTACCCAGGTCGGCGGGGCTCCAGTAAGCAGTGATGACCGGGTTTCGGTCACCTTCAAGGTTGCGGCGCCGACCTTCGCTCCCGGAAACGCCAACTATATCTGCATGGTTGACGGCGAAGGCAGAATGTCTCAAACCGACGTGGAGCGGTTCCACCTGGAGCCTTCGATTCGCGTCAGCCCATCCACTGTCCGGGCTGGCGACGCTGTCACCATCTTTGCGCACGATTTTCCCAACGCAGGAGCCGGGTTCACCGAGCTGGAACTGGCTGGCCGAACGGCGGCCGCCTCAGTGACCAGTTGGAGCTTCATCAGCGGCGATGCCTCCGCCACGGCGACGTTCACCGTTCCCGACGATCTGGTGGGCGCCGTCAGCGTGGAAGCCGCCTGGGGTGAAACTTCCACGAGCGCCAGTTTGACCATAGTTGATCCAGACCAATCGCCGGTGCCCGAACCGGGTTATCCGCCCCCGGTCACAAACATCGCGATGCGCGACGGCAGTCAGCCCGGAGAAGTGGTCATCGCCTGGGATGCGGTACCGGAAGCGACCCATTACCGCATCGGCTACGTGAATATGGTTGCGGACTATCCCCTGGCCAAGGCCAGCCAGACCGGCAACTGGCTGGAGGCCTTTGTCTATGTGGATGTGGAAGCGTAGAACTTCACGGTGGTTGGAGGCCGGACCGAATACACCGTCCGCCGGCTGGCGCAGGGAGTGCGTCACGCGTTCACGGTGAGGACCGGCAATTCTCCCTATGGCGACTACACCTGGCCCAGCAATCCCCACTGGAAGTTCCACACGGTGGCTGATCGGGGTGGCGCCTGTCCAACTGCTGACACTGCGCAATCCAACACCGAACCGGCTTCGCCCGGACAATCGACCCCGACAGATTATTTGGACCAATTGTGGGACCGGTCTTGGAGCGGTCCCAGTCGCTCCCAGCGGGCCATTCAATGGGCGGGCACTCATTGGAACATCGCAGCGGTGGTTAGTGGCGGCGCGGTTCCGAGGGCGGGCATCATCGTCGCCCCTACCGGCGACTTCGCGGTGCGCGACGGCAGTCAGCCCGGAGAAGTGGTCATCGCCTGGGACGCGGTACCGGAAGCGACCCATTACCGCATCGGCTACGTGAATATGGTTGCGGACTATCCCCTGGCCAAGGCCAGCCAGACCGGCAACTGGCTGGAGGCCTTTGTCTATGTGGATATGGAAGCGCAGAACTTCACGGTAGTTGGGGGCCGGACCGAATACACCATCCGCCGGCTGGCGCAGGGAGTGCGTCACGCGTTCACGGTGAGGACCGGCAATTCTCCCTATGGCGACTACACCTGGCCCAGCAATCCGCGCTGGAAGTTCCACACGGTGGCTGATCGGAGTGGCTCCTGTCCGTCCGTGTCCCCGATGCCGGACCCGACATTTGAGACCGAGCGAGCTGCGTTGGCGGCTCTCTACGAAGCCACGGGAGGTGCACACTGGAGCAACAACACGAACTGGCTCAGCGAAAAACCCGTCGGAGATTGGTACGGGGTAGCCACAGACGACGCTGGACGGGTAATCCACGTCCATCTCCCCACTAACCAACTGAGCGGGTCGATCCCGTCCCAGCTGGCCAACCTGGCCAGCCTGTGGAGCTTGCAGATCGGCGGCAACGAACTGAGCGGGCCAATCCCGCCGCAGCTGGGCAACCTGGCCAGCCTGGGGTACCTGCATCTCGACGGCAACGAGCTGAGTGGGTCGATCCCGCCGCAGCTGGCCAACCTCGTGAACTTGGAGTATTTGGAGTTGGGTGGCAATGAGTTCTCAGGTTGCGTCCCGAGAGAACTGCGGGATGTGCGACTGCACGGCGTATCCCTGCCCGTCTGCGATGGCGCTTTGGTATGCACCGTGCACACCACCACCGATGGAATATTTGCGGAAGCCAAGTGGTCCGATGTTCCCACAGAACTCAACGGCAACCCTCTCACCGGTTATGAAGTTGTGTGGACCGTTTCCGGCATTGGCGGAACACGCAGTGAGCCTCTGGTCAGGTTGGGGAAGAGCCACACACAAACCTCTCTTACCGTTCCGGGAGCCGCGACGACACAGGCCGTACAGTTCTCACTCCGAGGAGTCTACATCCAGCAATCGGGAGAATACATCCATGAGTCCTGCGTGGACCACCAGTTGGAGCGCGCCACGTTGGTCTCGCTATACATCGCCACCGGCGGTGAGAGCTGGACGTACGATCACAACTGGCTCAGTCACCAGGAAGTCGGAGCATGGTCCGAGGTAAGAACCGGCCACAACGGCCGCGTGATCGGCCTGTCTTTCCATTATCGAGGTCTCAGCGGAGAGCTGCCAAAAAGTCTGGCCAACCTCCGCAGCCTGCGCAAGCTGGAACTCGTCGGCAACCAGCTGACCGGACCAATACCGGTGGAACTAAGCGAGCTCACCGGTCTCACGAGCTTGGATCTCAGTCAGAACCGGCTGAGCAGTCAGGTGCCGCTGCGGCTGGGCAACCTCCACGACTTGAGAGAGCTAAATCTCCACGGCAACCAGCTGACCGGACCGATCCCGCCGGAACTGGGTATGCTCGGCGACCTCACCGTACTGGACCTCGGAGACAACCTACTCACCGGTACGATTCCGCGGGAGTTGGCCGATTTAGCCGAACTGCAAGTTTTGGCCTTGGGGTACAACAAACTGAGCGGGGAAATTCCATCGGAACTCGGCAACCTTACAAAATTGCATACGCTATTCCTCAACTGGAATCAGCTGAGCGGGGAAATTCCGAAAGAATGGGGCAACATCCGAACCTGGCGAGAGTGGCGCATCATGTCATTTGCCGCGGTCTTTGACCCAGTAGACCACGAAAAAATGTTGCTGTTCTACGATTCTGTCATCCACTAACTGGTCAGCGAAAATGTCCTGGTGAAGGACGTTACGTTGAACCAAAAAGAACAAGCCAGACTCTCCGTGCTCAACTCCGTTTTGGAATACCAGGTTCCCATCGCCGATGCCGCCGAGTTGCTGGGCGTGACCCAGCGCCATGCGCGGCGGATGCTGGCCGCCTACCGCGAGCGTGGCGCCGCCGCGCTGGCCCACGGCAACCGGGGCCGCCGTCCCCACAACGCCACTTCACCAGGCGAGGCCGCCGCCGTGGTGCAACTGGCGACGGAGCGTTACGAGGGCGCCAACCACACCCACCTCACCGAGCCGCTCAGTGAGCGAGAAGGCATCGACCTGAGCCGGCCCACGGTGCGCCGCATTCTCACCAGGGCGGGCATCGGCAGTCCCCGCAGCCGGCGCTCTCCGCAGCACCGTTTTCGCCGCCAGCGGATGCCCCAGGCGGGGATGCTGATCCAGTTGGATGGCAGTCATCATGCCTGGTTGGAGGACCGAGGGCCCAAGTTCGCGCTGCTGCTGGCCGTGGACGACGCCACCAGCGCCGTGGTCAACGCCGTGTTTTGCACCAGCGAGACCACCGCTGGCTACTTCACCCTGCTGGAGGGCCTGATCGAGGGCTGGGGCATTCCATTGGCGCTGTACAGCGACCGCCACGCCGTGTTCAAGTACAACGCCCGAAAGCCGGAAACCGCCGCGGAGGCCACCCAGTTCACGAGATCATTGCAGGAACTGGGGATCCGGCAGATCTTCGCTCGCTCGCCGCAGGCCAAGGGCCGTGTGGAACGCGCGGCGGGGACCTTCCAGGACCCGCTGGTAACCGAACTGCGCCTGGCCGGCGCCAGGACCATGGATCAGGCCACGGCGGTGTTGCAGGAATTCCTGCCCCGCTACAACGCCCGCTTCGCCGTGCAACCCGACCATCCGGAATCGGCCTACCCTCCGGTGGACCCCGACCTGACCCTCTCCGAGATCCTGTGCTTCAAGGACACCCGCAAGGTGGGACGGGACAACACGGTGCAGTACAACTGGCGGGTCCTGCAGCTGCTGCCCGATCAGGAACGCACCAGCTACGCCGGACTGCGGGCGGAGGTGCTGGAACGTCCCGACGGAGAGCTCATCGTCAGGTACGAAGGCCGTCGCGTGGCCACACAGGAACCGCCGCCGCGCATGGGCGCCCTGTGGGCAGGCGTCACCGCCTGGTCTCCGGGGCCCGAACTGCGCGGGTGGTCAGCAGCGTGGGGGATCACCACATCAGCAGGTCGCAGCAGCAACACCTGGCCGCCCTGGAACCAGTGCGTCCGGCCGAGGCCGCAGCCAGGGGTAACGCCGACAAGATCGCCGGTGAGAAGGACGCTGCCAGCAAGGTATCTGACCCTTGGGAACGTACACCGACACCCACCCAGTTGGCCCGGTGGAAGGCGATCCGGCAGGCCAGGCTGAAAAGGCTATCCCTGCAGGCCATCTCACGGGAACTGGGCATTGCTCGAAACACTGTGCGCAAGTACGTCCACGCCGAAAAGCCGCCCACCAAGAAACTCAGCGCCAAAGAACGCGACAGGCTGATGGCCCTACGCAAATCCACCACCGTTGCCAACTAGCCATGCGGACATTTTCGCTTTCCATTTAATGGGACAGAATCGCTGGACAACAACAAATCTCGGTCAATGACGGTGAAAATTCACATGCTGACCGCGCTTTCGCATGCTACCTGAATCCGGAGTGTAAATCGTTCGGTCCCAGAGACTTTCGGAACCGTTCCACTTGGCCGGGCGTACTGGTGGTCGGGTCGGATGGTGCCCTATCAGTTGAACCGTCCGAGTGGTCAGTCGAGGAACAAAGCGTAACGTCGGGATGGCATATGGCAACCCTCGGTAATGACCGCCATGTCGTCATGCAGCAGGGTTTGCGCTTCCACATAGTTGGACAACCGACGGACCTGGCCGGTGTCCAGCCGGTAGACGAAGGCGCCGGCTGCGGATCTGTTGGCCAGTAATCTCGGGAAACCGCCGACGTCGCAAGGTTCTTTCTCCGCCCAGACCACATGATCCGCGGAAACCAGGGGCCGGGTATTCGAACGTCCCCCGGTGCCGACGTCGCGCTGTTCTCCGGTGCCCATGTCCAGGAGGACGATAAGCGACGAGCAGCTTTCCAGATACTGCTGCCAGACAACCAGATCACCGTGTATGGCAGGCGAGCCATTGTTGGTGCCCGTTTGCGCCAGCAGTTTCTCCTCGCCGGTAGCGAGGTTGTAGGAGTAGATGTCGCAGTGGCGGTCGGGCAGATTGTGGCAGCCTTCGTCGCGGGTCCCAATCTGGGGACTATCGCGATTATCGGACCACACCACGACATCGCCGTGTATTGACGGTTGCTTCTGGTTGCCAGCAATGACTGCGATCGGGATTTCACGGTCGTGGCTCAGATCATAAGCGTAGATGTCATAGCGCTCGCGGCGTTCTCGCAGCTCGTTGCGGTTGTCCTGCCAGACCAGCCAGGAGCCGGAGATGCGGAGGTGGCTCCGGTTGGCCGGCATGTCGGTGATACGGCGTTGCTCGCCGGTGAGCAGGTCCATCACGAACACGTCGGCGGTGTTTTTTGACCGACCATCGTCGCCAGGCAGCTGGATATCCTCACCTTCCTCGATCCATGCAATGTGGGCGTCGGACAACACAGGACCCCGCTTGTAGTGGCCGTCGTTCGTTAGTTGGCGCATGTCAGCGGTGCGGACGTTCACCAGCCACAATTCACCGTCTTCGTCCATGCCCACGGCGCTGTCGCCGTGCATGTCGGTAAGCATGCCGCGGGTGTCCAACTCCAAAACTCTGAACTCGGACGAGGACAACGGCGTCGGACGCGGTGTGCCAGGCGCAACAATGTGACACGCCAGGATGCCCACCAAGATTGCGAAAAGGATAGCCCAGTTTGTTCCTTTCACCCGCATCATCCCCGGCGCTGGGCGCTCCATCAAGCCAATACGTGCGAATTTCCGGATTGGTTGCGCCGCCTGTCGGAAAGGATTGCCGTCGCCGAACATATCCAGTATATCCGCCATGATCAGCCAGCTCTCCGTACCAATGTCCTTTGCCTTCCCGCCACATGTACCGGCCGGAAACCCGATTTCACGTTCAACAGGCCGGCGACCCAGGAAAGATGCCGGATGGGTTCAACACGGCCCTGCTATTCGGCGCTGCCGGAGACCGACGCCACCAACTTCCTCACGTCGTGGGTCGTCAATTCAAACGGGGCCCCAGAACCGCTAACTGGCTTGAAACCCAGGTCCTTCAACGCCGCCCGGTAGTAGCTGTTAACCTGGAAAGAGAGGCGGCCCTGAGCGTCCACCAGCGCGACTTCCAACCCCGGTGGCGTTTGCCAGACGCTGGTTGCACGGTCATCCGGATGGCGCGACCTGGACCACCTCGGATTGAGGAACAGCGCGTAGTCTGCGTCCTCTGACATAGCGGGAACCTCGTGCGGTCTGAACTCGGGCTTCCCGGTCTCCTCGTTGACGATGGTGTGTCCAACGTCCCACCCGACGTAGACGGTATCGCCAGGCTCGAAGCCGCCCTTCAGGGATTCGACCACCTCGAACCGGCGGTACACGTCGGAAAGGATGTGGGAGCGTCCGGATACAACGAGGAGTTGGGGGTGTCGTGGACCGCTTCGCCCTGGTAGCGCGCTACGACGATGTGCTCGGAATACTCCACCAGGGTATCGGGGGCCACGTGGACGAACCGGTCTTTGTGCGAAATGGCGCGTCCAAACAATCCGGGGTCGACCACGATGCCGATCACGACGGCCAGGACCGCGAGGACGAACGACGCGACCAACGCGGACCTGATGTTTCGCCTGCGGATTTCACGCATCCCGTGTACCTCGAACCGTGTGGCTGTATCGGCGACGCTGTGACCGTCCGCCTCAATCGAGATGGACCGCGTATTGCCTCCTCACCCCGAAGCAAACCTCCGGCGGCGAGGTCGGGCAGCAGGTGGCGGAAGGAGTACGCGTGGTCGGGGAAGCCGTGGAGTCAGATGGCCAAGGAACCGTCGCCCATTTCGAGGTAGTGGAAGTCGATGCCGTTGGCTTGTACGGAGCCAGTGTTGAAATCAGTCTTGGAGGCCGCCTCGCGATAGATTTTGGTTGGTGGAGTGTCTAATTGAGGTCGTAGGACACCTGCAGGCCGACTGACACCTCCACCTCGGGTTCTGCATCGAAGGGCCGCAGAACGGCGAACCGGTAAGAGGTATCCCCGCCGCAACGGTTGGGGGCACCGCCAAGGATGCGGTATGGGTCGCTCTGAAGGGGGTACTCCAGCGCCCCGTTGACCGCACCCCGGCCAACTCCCAGGGCGTCGGCGAGATCGTCGGCGGCTTTTTCGGCGGCCGGTACCGCTTCACGACGGGCATGGGCAATGGCCTGGTCGCAGTTCTCATCGGTGAGGCTGAAACGCACGCCAAAGGACTCGGACCGGCGCACGACTTCCTCCACCTGATCCACGATTGATTCGCCCAAGGCGGCGAAGTCGTCGACGTCCACCTCCACCGAGATGGTGGTTGGTTCGTACCTGCCGACGCTTTCGAAAGCCACAGCTTCCTCAGCCAGGCCGATGGATACCAGATTGGCGCGTATGTCCTCGCGGTCCTTGTCGGACAACTGCTCAGGGCCGGAGGGGCCAAAGCCCATCTCCGGTATCACGACCACATAGGCCTCGTCGGCGGCGACAGTAACGGAACCGATGGCGGAAACGGTGAGGCTGCCCTGGGCCGCAAAGGTCTGGGGACCCCGGGATAAGCTGAACCCGCCGAGACCGCCCGACCCTGACGGGGCCGCCACGGAGTGGGAGCCCAGCAGCACCAGAGACCCCTGGCTGCCACTGGGCCGCCGATCCGACGCGGCAGATCGGGTAGGTGCGGGCATAGTGGGCGTGGGGGCGGGTGCTGCGGTTGCGTCAGGCTTCGGCGGGACCGTCGGTGGGAGCGGCGTTTCGGTTGGAGGGCCGGTTTCGGGAGTCGCTGCCGGCGCGCTGGCTTCGGACGTTGCCGCCGGGGTGGGCTCCGCTACCTCCTGCCCGCACGCAAGCGCAACCGCGGCCACTACGAGCACTAGCACAAACAGGCCCGCCATTTTCACCCTACCTGACAATCGTTTCATACCAACTCCCTTACCGATGGACATATTGTTCGACAAGGCTCGCGACGACGTTGTGTACATCCCGGGTTCAGTATAGCAACCACGAGTGCGCGGCGACTCTGTGGCACTGGCGAAACTGTGCGTTTCCCACATCGGCGGTGGTCTGGTTCTTTGCCCTTCGCTGTCGTCGAGGTTTTTCTGGATTCCTGCTTCCGTAGGAATGACGGTAGGGGTTGGGGATGTTCGAACGACGCCTGGCGAGAGTCAAACGATAGCGAGAGGTCAAGACTCATGGATTGAGGGAGGACTGCTCTGCCGAAGAGTTCGATTTGGGTCATGACGTCTTTAATGTTGACCAACCATAACTGACCGTCCGGGCCGATGCCCACCGCGTCGTCGCCGAAAACGTCGACCAACCAGACGCTGGTATCCAGGTCCACTGTCCCGGTTACTGCAGTCGGCGCCGGAGTGGGCATCGGCGGAGGCCGTTCAACTCCGCTGCAGGCCAAAACCGTCGCCGCTACAGCGAGGCAAAAGACAAGCGCCAACCTTTGAGGCCCCACATACGGCCAGCGGGTTCTTGTGTGCAGGACGGCGCCATTGATGGGCTGCAAGGTCACATCCCGACCGGTCAGTTACCGCGCTTCCGACGGACGGCCAACTGAAACCGTGTCAGGCCTGAGTATCTTGATACACTCACAACTATTCAACGGCGCTGAGCGAAGTCTCTGTTGGCATCGCGTGGGGTTCCGTGCAAGCTGGGCGCGAGTCGGCAGCGCAAATCCATCAGGGCGGATTGTAAACTCATGGGCACTCGACCGGCCGTGGAAGCCGCCGCCGGCAAACGTTGAACCTGCGATTTCGAGTGTCGTCAACACTGGATCGCCAGCCGCCTCCGGCAAAATGGGGCACATGTCGTTGTAACTCGTGAATGCCGCCGTGGCCGGAATCCCGGCCGAGAAAAGGAACACCGAGGAAGTGGAGTTCGTCCATATTACCGGGTCGCGGCTGATGCGCTGCGTGTTGGACCATGGACCGTCAGTGCTGCTGGCCATCGTTCTCCTGATGACGGTCGGCGTTGCCTGCACCGGCACGAGGGCCGCGCCGCAGTCCGAGACTGTCGTGGCAGACGCAATCACCGAACCCACTCCCGTCGCGGACTCCATTGACGGCGCGACATGGATCCTGGAAACCATCGACGGGCAGCCGCCCGTTGCCGGAACACGCCTGACGCTGACGATCCACGGCCCGCGGTTCGGCGGGTTCGACGGCTGCAATACCTTCGGCGGCCAACACCAGTCGGGAACCCCGGTAGTCGAACCGGACGGGTCCATCTCGGCGCCGGAGTTCGTCATCACCGATGCAGGCTGCCCGTCGGACGCCGTGCTCGACCAGGCGAACCGGTACCTCGAAGCCCTGACCCAGGAGGCCAGGGCCCAAGTCGTCGACGATCACCTGCACATCGTCAACGATGCGGGAGAGGTTGCGCTGGTGTTTGCCAGGGATGATAACCGAGTAATCGTACGACGCATCGAGCTGGCCGGCACCGGCTGGCGGCTCGTGGATCGCGACCGGATCTACGGTCAACGACCCACGATCCTGGTGTTCCTTGATGACCGGGCCGCCGTCGCCACCTCCTGTCGCGACTATGCCCTGGGTTACACGGCGAACGCGGGTCGCATGAGGATCCTCTACACGCGCACGGCCGGCTCCGCCGAAGCGTGCTCAAGGGACGCCATCGACCGAGAACACCTCTTCGTCGAGGACTTCGGATGGGCCAATGAATACTCAGCGCACTTCGTCCAAGGGGTCCTGCGATCACTGCGGATGGTGGTCCGTACCAGCAGGGGCAAGACGCTCACCTTCGCACCGTTATCCAAACTATCACTGCCAGATGCCATGTTTGACGGGCAATGGACCTTCATCCGGTCCCTGGAGCCCCGTTCGGGCCGGCCCGGCATGAGGTGGGTTGAGCCCACCCACGCGGCTCCCGGCTCAGACATCACCGCCGCGTTCGACGGGCAGACCGTCGCAGGAGAGCTCGGGTGCCACCAGTACGTCTACCGCGCCGCCGGCGGCGAAGCGACCACCTTGGTCGGACCGAACGGATCAATGTCCATGTCCGAGGCAACCCTGAGCACCAACAACACTTGCGACGGTCAGGCCGACTTCTCTCCTCGCCAGCGCCATTACCTCGACCTCCTGGCGACCGCTGAGCGCTACCACGTCTTCGATGACCGGTTGGTGATCCGAACCAACAAGAGCGAAGCGCTCATGTTTCGGGCGGAGGACAGTCCGCCTCCAACACGGCCGGCGCCTGCGGGAGCCGATTACAGCATCAAAGACCTGGAGGCATGGCTAACGGCCGTGGAAGAAGCGGCCGGGCGAGATTCCGGCATCTTCATGACCAGCATTGATGAGAGGAACCAACGCCTCCGAATCGGCATGCGGCCGTTGCGTGGAGCCCTCGAACGGATGGAAGCTGCCATAGCCGCCTCAGATGTCCCACGGGAAGCTGTCGTGATCGAAATGGGCTGCGACGCCGACGGGCTGAGCCGCTTCGACAAGGGCGAATCCCCGAACCAGGCGTTCCTCGCCGCCATCAGTTACTCGCTTGAGGCCCCATCCCAAGTGGCTTACGGGGAAACGGTGCACATGAACCTGACACTCCGGAACATCAGCGACGAACCCGTCCTGGTCCCCATGGGAGGCATACCTGCCCACGATTTCGCAGTGGCTACCGCCGATGGCGAGAACATCTGGCGCTGGCAGTGTGGGCAAATCATCCTGGGTGCTATGGTCGGCGAAACCCTGGAACCCGGTGAGGAGCTGGAACTGAGCGGCCAGTGGGAACAGGTGGACCACCGGGGAGAACCGGTTCCCCCCGGGGCCCACCTGATCAAAGGCATACTGGAAATGGAGCACCCGGAGAGACTGGTGACGCCATCCCATGAACTGCAGGTGCTTACGTGATGAAGCCACTACTGACGTTTGCGACGCGAGACATTCATTGGGAAAAACCATCGCGGCGGAAAGTCCGGCTGGATGGCGGGGTGCGGCCAGGCGACCACGCAATGTGTCGCGAAAGGTGTCAACCGAATGGATGGTGTGGCAGCCTCGGTGTGCTTCCGTTTGACTTCAGATGATGGTGCGCTCGGCGCTGCCGTTGCGGTCATGCAATTCCAAACGAAACCCTACGCCCGCAGGTTGCGTTGCCACCGTCGCCTCCCGTGGATTCACATCAGCACCAGCGCTACCCCCACGCCGGCCAACACCAACAGGACCGCTCCGATCAAGAAATACGTCAGGCGAACCCGGCGCGGAGGATTCCAGATGCTGATCGGTGGTTCCGGTGGCTCCCACGCCAAACAGGACATTAACAGCAAAATGATCCCCGGCGCCACGGCAAATATCGCCCAGTCCATCGTCACCAGTGCATGTCCTCCAACATCATCTCAATCGCGTGGGCATTGTACCTAGCCAATGCAGGATGGCGGAGGCGGAGACCTGGAACCACGGCACCCATGGCATGAGCGAAACCCCCATGCTGACGGGACAGTCAGATTGTCCATCAGGACAGCGCGGCCATAACCGGTGGTTCCACACGTGCTATTCTTGTGGTCGAGGATTCATGTCCACGCAGAAGTACCGCGACGACAGCCGCCACCTTCTGGCCCAGGCCAGGAGCGAGCTTGCCGCCGGCGACGTGCGCCAAGCCTCCGAGAAGGGCTGGGGCGCCGCTGCTCAGATCCTCAAGGCTGTCGCCGAACAGCGGGGTTGGGACCACGGCAAACATCGCCACCTGTCCCGCGTGGCCAGCCGCCTGCGGTCAGAGACCGGCGACCGCGATGTCTTCCGCCTGTACCAAGTGGCCGACTCTCTCCACGGCAACTTCTATGAGGACGAATTCCCGCCCGAGAACGTCGCCGAGGCCCTGGACGACGTGGAGACGCTCCTGGACAAGCTGGAGCCGCTGACCGGAGCGTAGTCTGGCCATTGTTTCCCGGGAAACGGGTAAGCCTGTCCTGGGACAGGACACCAGGATGGCTCATATCCGAACAACCTCGCCCTGGTTCCCGCAGATTGCTAAAAGCCGAGCCTCCGCTCCAGGGCGAAAGTCCGGTTGTTATGGTTCGCGCAACCTCCATTACGTCGGGCAGCATATTCGCGCCGAATACGAACCCAGTGCAACGGTCACCGCGTTCCCGAAGTCGCCCTTCGATGACGGAAGGGCCCAGAAATAGACACGGCGCCGCCGGAACACGATAATAATCACTGGGGCACCATCATCGGGCTTCCCAGGAAGTGAAACGGAAGCCTGCCAGCGTAAATTTACCCGCAGCCCTGCTCAAACCCCGCGTCGCGCCCCTTGAGCAGAAAGATCCTATCCGTCCATCGGAGCGCAACAGACGGTTCAGGCGGTCCAGCCACTGACTCCCGATATCACGAGGTTTCGCCATGACAACCCTTCTCCCAGTGCTGGAGCGCGAAAGCCGACGGCGCAACCTGGCCGCGGCGGATGAAACGCTCACCGCGGCCACGTGCTTCACGCTGATCCGGGATATGCCCTACCGGCGTGCCAGTTCCCGACAACCGGAAGCCATCATCCGGGAATGGCAAGGCACCTGCTCCGGGAAGCACTACGCGTTGCACCAGATCTTTGGCGAACTGGGCCTCGGGTGCCGTGTCATCATGTGCACCCATCGGTTCACACGGGACAACACTTTGCACTTCCCCGTTGAGCTGCGTGCCTTGGTGGAACGGGAACCGGTCCCGGATGTCCACACCTGCGTCAAGCTCGAGACCGACCGGGGTCTGATGGTGGTTGACGCCACCTGGCCCAGCAGCGCCGCGCCGCTGGGTATGCCCGTCAATCGACACTTCGAAGCCGGACGGGACATGACCATCGCCTGCGACCCGATTGACACTTACGAGGTGCCGGCCGGCCAGGACCCGCAGGTCTTCAAGGAGCGACTGATCGAGGAGTTCTGCGGCGCATCCAGCCAGGTCAGGGACGACTTCATCGAGGGTATGGGCCGTTGGCTCAGCCACGCCGCCGGATGAAGACCGCGGAACCCGCTGCAAGCAGGCTCTTTCTGCTGCGAGCACATGATGTCCTGGGACGGAATGCCCATCGGCGAGCCGGACTACGATTTCTGACGCCAGCGAAACGGCCACCGTTGCACCCGGAAGCGGCAGCCCACAGGCAATCGCACGCGGATAAAGGTGGGCATCAATCGACGGCCCGGGTGGCATCCTCCCGCGACGGCCGTATGTCAACCAACCGGTCAAGGCCGCTGGTCCTGAACACGGACCGGACATCATCCGACAGGGAGCAGAAGACCAGGCCGGCGTTCCGGCCCCGGGCCTTCCTCGCGGCCTGCATGATCACCCGCAGGCCCGCGTTGCTGATGTGGACCAGGTCCGCCATGTCGATGACCACGACCCCCGGGGCCGCCTCGGCGGCGGCGTCCAGTTGGTCATGAAAGACCTGAGCGTCGACGCCCACCAGCCGGCGCGGAGCCCGAATGACCGGAACCCGATGCTCGCGACCGATTTGCGTCACCATATCACCGCCTCTCCACACATCGTTATGTACACCATAACCGGCCGGTTGACCAGCGCGGGGACCTCTCTCGGATACGGGGAGAGTTGACCGGAAATCTGATTGCAGACCCGGCAACCGACGCGCGGCTACCGTAGCTGGAGCGACTGACCAGGTTATGGTCAGCGCGTCGGGCAGGTTATTATGGCATTATTCCTTTACGGGAATATAATGAACCCATGCCATGGCAGGTCGAGTACACGGACCAGTTCAAGGAGTGGTGGGATACGCTCAGCGAAGAACAGCAGGAGGATCTGGCCGACACCGTGGAACTGCTGATGGAGCGCGGACCCACGATGCCGTATTCCTACTCTTCTGGGATAGCGACCTCGCGGCACAGCCACATGAGAGAGCTCAGGACGCAGAGCGGGGGTGAGCCCCTGCGCACTTTCTATGCCTTTGATCCCAGGCGGGTATCGATCCTGTTGATCGGCGGGATCAAAACCGGAAACGACCTAATCTACCCGGCATACGTGCCCATCGCCGACGCGTTGTACGACGACCATCTTGAAGAACTGCGTGAGGAGGGCATCATCCCATGAGCGGACGCCATCAATTCCAGGGACTGACCAGGGACTTCACACCGGAACGGCGCCGGCGGGTGGATACGAAGAAGGCGGAGCTTGCCGCGGAAATGCCGCTGCGCGAGTTGCGACGTGCCATGGACCTGACCCAGCAGGACCTGGCGGACCGCCTGCAGGTGAACCAGCCCGCCGTTGCCAAGATGGAACAGCGGACCGACATGTACATCTCGAGCCTGCGTGCCTACATCGAGTCCATCGGCGGGCAACTGCGCATCGTGGCGTCGTTCCCCACCGGCGAGGTGGCCATCACCAACTTCTCCAGCGTGTCGGAGGAGGAAACCGCCACTGGCGATGAGGTTTGATGGCATGACCATGCACAGTATCGGGGACGTGAAGGTCAACCTCGGCAGGATACTTCGAGACCTGAACCACGGCGCGGAGGTGATCATCACGCGCCAGGGTGGCCGTGCGGCCGGCTCAATGCGGTGGCTGACGGTGGCGTCGACGACAAATCTTCCCTTGCCACGCTGAGGGGAGCCTTTACTCAGTTGCCCGATGCCGACTACCAGGATTTCCAGAGCATCAGGAGAATGTCTGCGGAAAGATGTGGAGGCCACGATGACCGATGACCAGGCCCGCCGTTTCGCCCAGTGGCAGGACGGCTTGACCATCGACATAATGGAGCGGTCGATCCCGGCCATTGCCGACGACCTGGCCGACTGGTACTGCCGCAATCACCGGCCCGCGCTGGACCCGGCGTCGTTTCCTGACCAACTGCGCGCCGAGCTGCTGCGGAGGATCTGCGCCTGGTGCGGCGAGCGGATCCCGGCCGGCCACAGCTTCGACACCCGTGCCGGTGACCTGAAAGCCTGCGGGCCGGCGTGCTGCGACCGCATCAACGAAGCCCACGGTGTCTGACCCGACGTTGACGATGCCCGTTGCCTTCGGCTATGGTGATTGCAGCCAATGTCGATGACATCAATGGCAATCACCCCCACTCGAGGTTCCTGAAATGGCGCAGATCACCGCCCGGGTATCCGATGAAGTGGCCGAGGCGTTGGATGCCGCGGCGGCGACTCTGAACCGCAGCCGCGCCCAGGTGATCCGTCAGGCCCTGGAGAGCTACCTGGAGGACTTCGACGACCTGACCGTAGCCCTGGAGCGGCTGCGCGATCCCTCGGACCCGGTGCTGGACTGGGATGAGGTCCGGCGTGAGCTACTCGATCCGGATTAGGGGCAGCGCCCGGCGGGAACTGGCGCAGCTACCACGGGAAATCAGGGAACGGGTGATTGACGCCATCGACGCGTTGGGCGAACAGCCGTTGGCCGGCAGCCCGCTGAAGGGAGGGTTGCGGGGTCTGCGCCGCCAACGGGTGGGCGATTACCGCATCCTGTACGAGTTGCTGAACGACGAGCTGGTCATCCTGGTGGTCCGCGTTGCTCATCGGCGCGAGTCGTACCGCCGCCGGTAGCGCCAAGTGAACATTCACGACGAAATCACCATCCTCGGCCAGGAGGCCCGCCACGGCGACGCTCCCGCCTGGCTGACCGCCAGCCCGGCCTGGCCGGCGGTGCAGGCCCAGACGGGCGACGGCCAGCTGTATCTGCACCAGGCCATGGCACTGGAGCTCTTGGGCCAGGGCCACAACCTGGTGATCAGCACCGGCACCGCCAGCGGCAAGTCCCTGGTTTTCCAGGCCCCCACCCTGCACCATCTGGCCGCCAATCCCAACGCCACGGCCATTGCCATCTATCCCATCAAGGCCCTGGCCCGCGACCAGGTCATCCGCTGGCAGGAAATGGCCGAGGTCGCCGGCCTAGACCCCGCCGCCATCAACCGCATCGACGGCGACGTGCGCGACCTCAACGAGCGACGACAGATCCTGCAGCGCACCCGCTTGGCCCTGATGACCCCCGACGTGATCCAGCAGTGGCTGATGGCGTACTCGGAACCCCTCTACGGCAGGCGGCCGCTGCGCCACGACCTCAGGGAGGTCCAGAACACCCAGTACAACGTGCGCCGGTTCATCTCAAACCTAGCGTTCCTGATCCTGGACGAGGCCCACACCTACGACGGGGCGCTGGGCACCCACTGCCTCTACCTGCTGCACCGCCTGCAGCAGAAGCGCAAGGAGCTGATGTCCCAGTTCGAGCCGCTGCGGGTCATCGCCGCCAGCGCCACCGTCCACAATCCCGCTCAGCATCTCGAGACGCTGACCGGCCTGCCCTTCCAGGTGGTGGACGACCGCTACAACGGCAGCCCACGGGCCGAGCTCACCGTGCAGCACGTCGTCGGCCGTGAGCCCCACGACGAGGGCTGGCGGGACCTGCAGGCGGCGGTGCGGGAGGTGATCAGCGAGGACCCCGAACGGTCGTATATTGCCTTCATCGACGACCGGCAGCTGGCGGAGCGCGCCGCGGCGGGCATCGAGGCGGCCAGGAGCATCACCGAGGACGCCATCATCGTGGAGTCCCGGGACGCCATGGCCTACCGGTCCGGGCTGATGCGACGGGAGCGCATCGAGGAGGCGCTCAGGGCCGGAGACATTCGGGGGTTGGCCAGCACCAGCGCCATGGAGATAGGCATGGACATCCCCGACCTGCAGGTGGGCTTCAACCTGGGATTGCCCCACTCGGTGGGACGGGTCAAGCAACGGGCCGGACGGGTCGGAAGGACCGGTCCGGGGCGGTTCATCATCGTAGCGCCGCGCCACTCCCTCCAGTTCCACGAGAACAGCCTGGCGGCGTACTGGGAGTAGCCGGTGGAGCCGGCCCGGCTCTACCCGTCCAATCCCAACATCAGGAACACCCACGGCCGCTGCCTGGCCAAGGAGACCGACCTGAACGGCATGGAGCGCGCCATACCGTCGCCCACCGACGCCTGGCCGGAACAGTTGCCCCAGACGCTCAAGGAGATTGCTCGGGGTGACCACTACGCGCCGGAGTTCCAGACCGGTGATCCCCAACAGCCCCACCGCAATGATATTCGTGATGCCGCCGATGGCAGGGCGCGCATCGTGCAGCTGATGCCGGGCGGTGAGGGCGAATCCCTGACCACCGAACTGCTCACCAGCGAGGTGACCCGTCGGGAGGCGGCAAGGGACGCCTATCCGCTGGCCACCTACCTCCACGCCAAGCAGAGCTACACCGTCCTGGCCTGGCGGGAGACCGGCGGCGAGACGGTGATCACGGCGCGCCACGCTCCGCCGAGAGAAACTCGCCCCATCATGCGCAGCGGCGCCACGGTCACCCTGCAGCAGCCTCGAATGTCCACCCGGGGACACCTGGAGTACTGCACCCACGCCCAGGCGGTGGCCTGGGAGCGCATCGTGGGCTGCTCCATGCGCGAGCCGGGCGACGGCGAGTGGCGGGATGTTCACTACGGCGCCGAGGGCATCCCCGAGGTGGAAACCAACCTGCGGACCACGGCCACGGTGATCATCATCTGGGAGGACTGGTTCGACGACGTGAACACGCGCCGGGACGTGGCCCGGGCGCTCAGGACGGTGCTGTGCAGCCGGGAGTCGATCCATCCGGCCGACATCCGCACCACGCACCAGAACGTCCAGGTTGTGCGGGACGGACGCAGCAGCGAGGTGGGCCGCGCCATCGTCCTCTGGGACAAGGTGGGCGGCGGATTGGGACTGTCGAAGGCCCTGGCCGACAACCTGGGCCGCTACACCCAGGCGCTCCTGGAGATCGCCCGCTCGTCCGAACCGCGCGCGGAGCGGGAGCGTCTACTGCGGGATGATACCGCAGCCCTCCTGCACCGGTGGGCGGTCAACGTGGCGCCTGACACGCTGGCCCCCGAGCAGACTCCCGCCATCACCGAGTACGGCGGCACGGTCTTCCGCAGCCAGCTGGAGGCCCGGTGGGCGGCCTGGTTCGATCGACGCGGCATCGCGTGGGAGTACGAGCCGGCCCGGTTCGGCGGCTGGACGCCTGATTTCCGCATCGTCCTGAACGGTGACGATGTCTACGCCGAGGTCAAGCCGGTGGACGAATTCCCCATGGACGTGGCCCAGCGGATCCTGAACGCCGGCTGTGATGCTGACGTGCTCATCCTGGGTCAGGGACCCGGTCACGCCTGGCGGTACCGGGGAGACGGATGGGCGACCATGGACTTTCCCGCATGACGACGACCTCCCTGATGACGGCCATCTCCCCGAGGGTTGGAACGTCAGCAGACGAAGAGCGAACACCCGCTGCGAAGATGAAGCTCACCGAGCACCGGGCGACCCTGGGCCCGGTGGCGTTGCCGCGCACCATCCGGGAAGCCGGAAGCCCGGTCGGATCGATTCCGGTAGGGGGCAGAAGCGTACGCTAAGGCCGCTATGGACGCTTTGTCCACCGGTATTCGCCGGCGAGCAGGATGTGGGCCCGCCCAAGGGGTGAGATGTGGGTCAGCAGCTGGGGCTCGACCGGTAGGCCAGAGCTGTCCGCAAGGGATTGACATTCAATATTGAATGTCAATCCGTGCTGATGCATGGATTCCAGTACTGGCCGGTTTTCAATATGGCGTTGAGCATGGTAAGCAATTTCCGCATGCACGCGGTGAGCGCCAGATTCTTCGGCTTGCCAGCCGCCAGCAGGCGTTGATAGAAGGTTCGTATCACCGGGTTGAATCGACTGGCTGCCAGCGTGCCCATGTAAAGCACGGCTCGCACTCGCGCCCGACCTCCCCGGACAGTACGTTTGCCCCGCATGGTTCCGCTGTCCCGGTTCAGGGGAGCCACGCCCACCAGCGCGGCGATCTGCTTCCGATCCAGCGTACCCAGCTCCGGCAAATACGCCAGCAAGGAGAGGGAGAGTTGCTCCCCCACGCCAGGAACAGAGCGCAGCAGGTCGTCCTTCTCGCGCCATACGTGACTCTGGCGCAGCGTCTGTCTCAAGTCCTTGTCCAAATCCTTGATCTCCTGTTCCAACCACGTGATGTGGGCTTGGACCCTGGGACGCACCGCGCCAGCGGCCCGCCCCAAGCGGTTCTTCTCCGCGACCAGCATGGTCATCAGTTGGCTGCGCCGGGTGGTCATGGCGTTGAGTTCCTGGGTGTCGGCGTCCCGCAACGGGCGCACCGGTGGACGCACCGCCTCGGCGAAGTGCGCCAGTACCTGAGCGTCCAACGCGTCGGTCTTGGCTAGCTGGCCGGTGGCTTTGGCGAAATCGCGCACCTGGCGCGGGTTGACCACCACCACTGGCAATGCCGCAGCAGCCAGCGCCGCCGCCAAGGGCACTTCCAACCCACCGGTCGCCTCCAGCAACACCGTGGTCGGCGTTAGGCTGGTCAATTGGGATACCAACTCGTCGATGCCAGCTCCATCGTAGGATGTCTGCCAGACCCGGCCGGCGGGCCGAACCGCGATGTCGATATTAGTTTTGGCAACGTCGATGCCCACGTAGGTCCCTTCTTCTGTCATCTCTACCTCCGCTGAAGCGCTGGCCCTCACTTGCAAGATGCGGGCTTTTTAGCCCCGGCAACCGTTCGGGCTCTCTTCAGGCTTGAGTGCGGCGACCTTTGCTACGCTGCGGTATTTTATGACCAAGTTGTGGTCGGTCTGCCGCACCCGGATCACTCCGGCGTAAGGATTGTCCCACGCCACTATCAAGATACAAGCTGACGCGGGACAACAGGGTTTCATACGGATTGTTCATGATGTAGTAGAAGATGTCGTTGGTCGTTACCTCCCCGTCGACCTTGAAGAGCGGCGCCGTGCCCAGCGCCGTCCCGCTGTTGGCGTTGGCCCGGATGTCGATGCCGTCACTGTCCAAGTCCCCGGCCCGCACTTCGTAGTGGCACTCCCGCGTGCCGGTGGGCATGGCTGCCCCAACGCCGGGGAGCCTCGTTGGATTGTTGCCATAATCATTATTGGCAGATAATCATTAGCAGTTTATAATCATTATAAACTGCTTCAAGGAGGAACCGCTGCATGGTCGCTGTCAAACCGAGAAACTGCACGCCAACGGTAGATGAATGTCAATACGAGGCCCGGCACATGGTCGAAATCGCTTCGCGCCAGGACCGGTGGCCGGATCAACTGGACCTGAGGACCCTCCGCCGGAACTCGCCTGCGTCGGATCCCATGGGGCCGAGCTTCAACTACGCCGAGGCGTTCCAGGACCTCGACATTGACGCGCTGAAGCGCGACATCAAGGAGGTGATGACCACGTCGCAAGACTGGTGGCCCGCCGACTACGGCCACTATGGGCCGCTCTTCATCCGCATGGCCTGGCACGCCGCCGGGACCTACCGCGTCAGTGACGGCCGCGGCGGGGGCGGCGCCGGCCAACTGCGCTTTGCGCCCCTCAACGGCTGGCCGGACAATGCCAACCTGGACAAGGCGCGCCGCCTGCTGTGGCCGGTCAAGCGGAAGTACGGCCGGAAGATCTCCTGGGCCGATCTGATTATCTTCGCCGGCAACTGCGCCCTGGAGTCCATGGGCTTCAGGACCCTTGGGTTCGCCTTCGGTCGCCCGGACGCGTGGGAAGCCGACGAGACCTGCTGGGGGCCGGAGGACAGCTGGCTTGGTGACGAGCGCCACGACGCTGACGGAGTGCTTGACGAACCCTACGGCGCCGACCAGATGGGGCTGATCTACGTGAACCCGGAGGGGCCCGACGGCAACCCCGACCCGCTGGAGGCGGCACGGCACATTCGCCAAACCTTCCGTCGGATGGCGATGAACGACGAGGAGACGGTGGCGCTGATCGCCGGCGGGCACACCTTCGGCAAGGCGCATGGTGCCGGCTCCGAGAATTTCGTCGGGCCCGAACCCCAGGACGCCGGCATAGAGGAGCAGGGCCTGGGCTGGAAAAACGGCTTTGGCTGCGGCAACGGCCGTGATACGTTCACCAGTGGGCTGGAAGGCGCCTGGACCAGTAATCCGGTGCAATGGGACAACGAGTTCGTCGAGAACCTGCACTCCTACGATTGGGAACTGACCAAAAGCTCGGCGGGCAAATGGCAGTACGCCCCCCGCGATGCCGTCGCGGCGGCCACCGTGCCGGACGCGCACGATCCGTCCCGGATGCACGCTCCCATGATGCTCACCACGGACCTTTCGCTAGTGGCGGACCCTGACTACGCGCCAATCGCGGCGCGCTTCCTCGAGAGTCCGGCGGATCTTGAAGACGCCTTCGCCCGGGCGTGGTTCAAGCTGACCCACCGCGACATGGGACCCCGCAGTCGGTATCTCGGTCCGCTGGCCCCCACGGAACCGCTGTTGTGGCAGGACCCCGTGCCCGACTTCAATCACCGGTTGATCGGTACGCAGGACGTCGAGGCCCTCAAGGCCAGTATCCTGGCCTCGGGGTTGTCCGTTAGTCAGCTGGTATCGACCGCTTGGGCTTCGGCGGCGACGTTCCGCGGCACCGACATGCGGGGTGGAGCCAACGGGGCGCGGATCCGCCTGGCGCCGCAGAAGGACTGGGCAGTGAACGACCCGGACCAACTGCAGAAGGTTCTGAATATCCTGGAGCGGATCCGGTGGGAGTTCAACCGGGCTCGGACGGACGGGAAGTGGGTGTCCTGCGCCGATCTGATCGTCTTGGCCGGGTGCGCCGGCGTCGAGCAGGCGGCAAAAAACGCCGGCCAGAACGTGCTGGCGCCGTTCACGCCCGGGCGCACGGACGCATCGCAGGAGTGGACCGACGTCGGGTCGTTCGGTGTGCTGGAGCCCACCGCCGACGGGTTCCGCAACTACCTCCAGGCCGGACACCGGGCGTCGGCGGAGGCGTCGCTGGTGGAGCGGGCATACCTGCTGACGCTGACGCCTCCCCAGATGACGGCGCTGGTGGGCGGTCTGCGGGTCCTGAACGCTAACGTCGGGCAATCGCAACACGGCGTTTTCACCGACCGGCCCGGGGCGTTGACCAATGACTTCTTCGTGAACCTGCTTGACATGAACACCCAGTGGCGACTGTCAGCAGCCGACGAGGGAGTATTCGAGGGTCGCGACCGGCGAACCGGCGAGCTCAGGTGGACCGGCACCAGGGCGGACCTGGTCTTCGGTTCCAACTCCGAGCTCCGGGCCATCGCCGAGGTCTACGGGTGCGACGACGGCCAGGAGGTCTTCGTCCGCGAGTTCGTGGCCGCCTGGGATAAGGTCATGAACCTGGATCGGTTTGACCTGGCCTGACCCCGGCGCGGGACTACGAGCCGCCATTGTCCAGAGGTTCTCCGCATTTCGGAATCGGCGGCGAACCGGGGGTTTGACCAAGAACCAAAAACTGCGGGGGCGTTCCGTCAGGACGCCCCCGCAGTTAATCGCCGTCCGGCGTGCTGCCGCAGCCGTCAGCGCGACCGTTTCCCCACCGGGTAGTCGGGATTATCCGGCGTGCCGGAATAGGTGATCACGGCGTCCACGCCCGAGGCTGAGCGAATTGTTCCGCCCTCGCCAAGGGTGATGGATTGACCGGGATGCTCACGCCGTCGCGGTCGGTCTGGCCTTCCGTCGACGTCTTCCGGCGGGCCGTATCCGGTCCCCGTTTTCTGTCCCTTATGTGACGGGAGCCAATTGCCGGCTCGAACGCTTACCGTGATGACATCGGGTTGTTCTGGCCAGGGTCAGCGCTGGGTTGGCAGGATCTGCCCTGGCTATGTATCATCCTGCTCCCCTACTCTGATTTTCGGTCATAACGCATGATTGTCGTGCTCGCCCGATTGACAGGCAAACTGGCGTTCATCGTCATTTTCGGCGCTTTACGCCGGAGAGCTGCGGTGGCGGCTGTTTGCCTTTCGATTCTGCCGATTGCGTGCGCTCCCGGCGTCGCGCCGCCGGAGGCGTGCGTGGACGACGACCGGGAACTCAGTTTGGGCTTCTACGTGTACTTCGCCCCGGTCAGCCACAGCGCGGACGGTGAGCCGGGTTCTCCAGGCTTCGACGTTCACCGGGGGTACGAAGCCGACCTGCTGACCGCGTTGGAAGCCATGGACGGGGTGGGGGTGTCCTTCTCCCGGCGGGGCATCAGCAGCTGGGACGACATCTGGCTGGCCTCGGCGGGCCCCGAGTTCGACGTCATCGGCGGCGGCATAACCATACTGGATTCCCGGACCCGCGACGCCCAGGGGCGGGAAGCGGTGGTCTTCACGTCGGGGCACATCGCCTTTCGTCAATCGCTGCTGGTGCGTGTCAGTGAGGAAAGCCGCTTCACAGACTACGACGACCTGACGTCGGACGTGCGGGTCGGCGCGTTGGCCGGTACCACCGGAGAGGCGCGGCTGCTGGAATTATCTGGCTTGACCAACCCCGACGGCGCGCTTGTTGCCGGCGCTAGCATCGACACTCCGCGTGGCGAGGTCGTCGCGGACGGCACACCGAACTACTTCATCACCGCCGCCGCCGCGTCGGAGAACCTGGCGGGAAGACGCCGCATTCGGCCACCTGCCGGCAACATGCCCGAGGTCGTGTATTTGGGCGACCGACTGGGTGAGGAAGAGCTGCTCACCGCGCTGTCCGACGGTAGGATTGACGCGCTGGCCCGGGGCGAGGTCGGCAATCGGGAAGCCGAGCATGCCTCTGGGGATACTTTCGTGGTGGCGCTGCTTGATGACGCGGTCGAACGCGGCGGCTTTACCTTCGATGTTGAAGATGTCGAACTCGCCGCGTGTTTGAGCAACCGGATTGACTTCCTGACGGACGAGATGACCATCGGCTATGCCGATTGGCTCCAGGACCCGTCAGTGTTCATGGGCCGCGCCGACGTGTGGAACGGTATACAGTAGCCGGCCACCGGCCACCGGCCACTGGGCACCACCGGGTCGGTGTCAGTTGTAATCCTCAACGGACCACGACACCGGCTTGCCGTACGCTGCGGCTGGCCTGGGCGGCGCTGGTGGCTTGCAGGCGGCTCGGAGCCGGGTGTCCGGTGGTAATTTTCACTGCGGTCCTTCCGGCTGCCTTCCGGGCAGTTCTGTAAAGGTGTTAGGGGGATCCGGCGCCGGTAGTGAAACCGGACGCCCGGTTGTCGGTGGCGGCCCGGGTCTTCATCACAAGCCGAGGGGCTTGGCAGCGGACCACCGTGTCAGCCCGGTCATACTCATTTGGGACACCCCCCAGGACAGTAGCATTGCCGGATACCAGCATCGCGGAAGGACGGCGTCCGCAGCTACGGCGGCCGGATGAACATCATGAGCAGCGGGGCGCCCACCGTGACATACACGGTGTCGGGCCCTGCCTCCGGCGCGATCTACACTTTTCAGATCCGGCGGGTGAATAGCCTGGGGGATGGAGCCGCTTTGCCGGGAGTAAGGTTTCAACGCAGCGGGGGTTAGATTCCGTCTTTCGCCGGAATGGCGACGGGTGTTGGGATCTTGAGTTGGGTACAGTAGCCTCGCAATAAATTAACCAAAAAAATCACTGATTATCACCTGTAATTCACGTCATTTTGCTATAATGACAGCCAGCTACCGCGTCTTCCGGCGATGGGGAGGGCGGTAGAAGCGCGCAGCTTGCCGTGCTCGCACTGGGAGAGGATGCCAGCCTCAACCACTGGATGGGGCTGCGCTTGAGCAAGCGGTATTGACAACCAACTCGAATAAAGAGGGTGAGTCATGATGAATACCAGAGCGGAACTGGAAGCGGAGTTGATTGCACGGGTGGCGGATGATGACGCCTTCCGCGCGCGTCTGCTGGAAAATCCCCGGGACGTGATCCGGGAGGCGACAGGGATAGCCATTCCCGAGGATTTCACCATCCACGTACATGAAGAGAACGCAACGACTGCTCACGTAGTGCTGCCGCAAAGCGACGAGTTGACCCGGGAGGAGTTGGCTGTCGTTGCCGGCGGTTTCGGAGCGTTCTGGGGATAATTCGTTCCCAATAGGAATGTTTGAAAGGAAGGAGGTAGAACCATGACTATGAAGACCAGGGCGGAACTGGATGCGGAGCTCATTGCCCGTGTGGCGGATGACGAGGAATTCCGCGCGCTGCTTTTGGAAAACCCCAAAGAGGCGATCCAGCAGGCGACGGGTATAGATATTCCCGAAGATTTCACCATCCAGGTGCATGAAGAGAACAGCATGACGGCACACGTGGTGCTGCCGGCCAGCGGCCAGTTGACCGAGGCCGATCTGGCGGTGATTGCCGGTGGCAATGGTCTCATTTCCAGCTGGGCGCGTGCGTGATGGCTGAGGAGTTCCGAGACATTGCTCCGGAACTCCAACCTTTTGTGCCACGTTCCCTCATTGATGGCCGGGGTTGGGAACGACTGCTGGACCGGGTGGGCAGTCTGCCCGGTTGGGTTGCGGCGGAGGGCGTCGGGTTCGAGTTTCGGCTCGTTGGGGATGCCAGCGCGGACATCGCCGTATCGGTGGTTCCGGGTTTTCCCCTGTTTGAATATTACGTCGCCCGGGGCAAGGAAGCGAGACCGGGTTCCGCGGCGAGGTGCCTGGGCAGGTTCTTCTCCCAGGCAACCAATACCGAAACTATCTCCGGATGCCCGGCCTCCGGCTGGTTCGAGTCGGCGATGCTGGAACACGACGTCGCCGGAGCGTTTCCCGGACAGCCCGCTGACCCCGGCCTGTTCGTCAGGCTGGTACACGATAGGCCCGACTGGCCCAGCCTCCCTCCTCCCGGGGTCCTGGCGGCCACGCTGGCAAACGCAGTGGGGTGGACCGAGCACGACGACGAGGTCCGCGCCGTGGAACGTGTCTTTGCCGCCCTGCCTCCGGGCGGCCGAGTCGGCCAGATGGGCGCCATGCCGGGCCGTGGACTGCGGGCAATCCGGTTGATTGTGGATGGCCTGGCGGAGGAGGAGGTCCCGGACTGCCTGGGACGGCTGGGTTGGCCGGGTCAGGCCGGTAAAGCGATGGTCGTGCTGGACGAGATGGGCGACGTCACTGCCGTCTTCCGTTTGTCGCTGGACGTTTCCGTTGACGGCCTGTCGCCGCGCCTAGGCCTGGAATTTTATCCTCCGGGAGAGCGGAAGGATCTAGATCATTGGCTGACGACGGGACGCAGCGCTTGGCGGCCCATCATCAAGCGTCTGGAAGCCCGGCAATGGTGTCAGCCGGACAAAGCGCGCGGCCTGCTCGATTTTCCGGGGCTTGACCGGCTCTTCGATGAGAGCGGCATCTCTGTCCTGTACCGGGGAATCAATCACGTGAAAGTTACGATTGAAGGTGACGACCTGCAGGCCAAGGCCTATGCCGGCTTGAGATTATTCCGCCCCGAGTCCGTGTCCGACCGGTAGGCAACGATTCCGTTGGGGCGCGATCTCCCTTAAGCCCCAAGTCCGGTTCAGCATGGCGAACCCCTATCACGTCATCTGTCGCCGCACCAGTTCACGGAACGTGCCTTCGGTTTCATACAGCTCGTCGAAGGTGCCTTGTTGCACCACCCGCCCGGCCTCCAGCACGTAGATACGGTCTGCCTTGCGGATAGTGGACAGCCGATGGGCGATCATGATACGGGTGGCCGCCACGCTCTCAATCCCCTGCATAACCCGCGCCTGGCTGCTGGCGTCGAGCCAGCTCGTGGCCTCGTCGAGGACGATGACCCGCGGGTTGCGGACCAGGGCCGCCGCCACCATAATCCGTTGCATCTGACCGCCGGAGAAGGTCGCCACGCTGTCGTTCACGACGGTGAACATCCCCATGGGCATGGCCTCGATGTCCCCGGCGGCGTCGGCGAGGCGCGCCGCCCGCCAGGCGTCGTCAATCGTCAGGTCATCATTCATGCCCACGATGTTGTCCAGGATGTTGCCCGGGAGCAAGGCCCCGTCCTGCACCACCACTCCGATTTGGCGCCTTACCGAGCTCCGGTCCAGGTTGGCGAGGTCGCGCCCGTCGTAGTACACCGCCCCACCCGTCGGTTCCTCCAGCCCCAACGCCAGCCGCAGCAGCGTGGTCTTTCCGGAGCCGGACTCGCCGACCAGGGCGACGAACTCCCCGGGGCGCGCCTCAATGGAAATGGCGTCGAGGATTAGGGGGCCGTCTTCCGAGTAACGGAAACTCACCCGGTCAAAGTGGATTTCCCCGCTCAACGACGCAGGAGCGGCCAATGCCGACCCGTTGTCCGGCGGCGTCAGGAGCATTGGCCTGATCTGTTCGTAGGCCACGATGACCGCGGCCAGCAATTCAAACGAGCGTCCCAGAGCAACCACCGCCGCGTAGAACACCATGGACACAGCGTAGATGACGAGGAAGTCCCCCGCGGTCAGGCTGCCGGGGCCTTGCCAGACCACAACCGCGAACAGCGCCCCTCCTGCCAGGGCCGGCACGGCAGCGCTGAAGGCGACCAGGTGTTTGTTCAAGTCGTCGCTCTCCCGCCTGGCCATGATCTGCTCGCGGTAGCCTCGGGCCCACGCAGCGAACGCCGACCCTTCCGCGCCGGCCGAACGCAACTTGCTCATACCGCCGATGAACTGGAACAGTTCCCCGGCCAGCAAGCGAGCCGCCGCGTAGCGGCGGCGCTGGGGAACAATCTGCCAAAATCCCAGGAGAGAAGTAACCGCCAGCGCGAACAGTCCGATGCCCAGGCTGGTCCAGGCCAGCGCCTTATCGTAAAGGAACAGCAGCCCCAGGGCCGGCAAGAGAAAGATGACCCCCAGCAGAGCGCTGGCGAGCAGCCCCGACACTTGGTCCCGCAGCGTCCAGAATACCGCCATCCGCGCCGTTAACTCTCCCGCCGTGAACCGACGGAAGAACCCCGGCGGAAGACCCAGCAGGCGATCCCAGATGGCCGCTCCCATCCGCGTCATGGCGCGCCCTTCCAGGCGCATCAGCGCCATCCCCTGCAGCGTCAGCAGCAGCCCGCCGACGACGGCCAGGGCGCACAGAGCGACAACGGCGCGCAATAGCGTCGCGCCGGCCCCGGCCGGAAGCGCCCAATTAACCAAAATACCCAGCATGATTGCCGGCGCCAGCGACAGGAGGCTCGCCAGGAGCCCCGTGATCGCGAACCGACTCCAGTCCGCCGTCATGTTCTTCACTGCAAAACTGAACAGCTCTTTTACGCCTACCGGGGCATCCCCCGGCAATGGGTCATAGAAGCACCAGGCGTTCTCATCCAGGTCCTGCGCCCGGTTGGCGTCAAGACGCGCCGAGCGTCCCGAGGCCGGGTCAACCACGCGATACCGCCCGACAACGCTGGGCAAAAGGGCGACGGGACGGCCATCGTCGCGCCGGAAACCCAGCATCGCGCCGCTGTCGCCAACCCACCACTTGTCTTCAGGGGTAAGCCGCACCTTCCTGGAGCGAAGCCCCGACACGTTGACGATGTCTTGCAGTGAAGGGCCTTCACCGCCCTGCGCCCGTGAAGGTGGCGGCGGCCGGAAAGCGATGCCCTGATGTTTGCCGACCACTTCCAGCGCAGCCAGAAGAGGGAAATCGCTCTGCTCACTCCCCGTGCGGGTAGGACCCAAGACGGTGAACAAACTCTGTCGCGCCCTTTCCTCGTCCCGGCGGCGGTGAGAAGCGCGGGCAGTCTGCTCGTTGACCTCGTCGGCCACCAGCAGCAGGCGGTTGAACTGCTCCACGGCAAGGGTCAGACGATGAAACTCCTCCAGGGCCGGCAACAACCGTCCATCGCGGTTCAGCTCCCGGGAGGAGACACCGGTCACACGGGCCGGACTGCGCAGGGTAATCCAGGTGTCCGAGGTCAGCGGAACCGGCCCAGCTTTACCTGCCTCAATGTCTTCCGTGTCCATGTAAACCGCCGCCTCTTCTCCCTGAACCCAAACGACGTTGCCGGGGTGGGCCGAAAGCACACATCCGGCTTCGGCGTCCAGCGATTCCCCGGGACTGATCAGCAGACCGGTGCGGGGGCGCACTTCGATCTGCCTCGAGACGGCTGCGGCGAACTTCGACAGCCAGATGTCAACCTGGTCGGCCAGAGCGTCGTCAATACCGTTACTCCGCAGGTCCTCCAGTCGTAGGTGCCGGACTCGTGAGTTCGGGATCCCCTTGGCAATGATTCCAAGCTGACCGCCCCAATCTCCCACGCAGAACACCAGGCTGCCCTGGTCGGCCCGCAGCAGGTGTTTCAAACTGGATGTTGGCTCTCCGTCGCGGTACTCGACGAGGAACACGTCAAGTTCGCCCTGCTCCACGAACCAGGCCGTTTGCGGGTCGTCCAGCCGGATGGGCCGGTTGGCGGCGCTGGCAATGGGCTCTCCCAGCGTCATTGCCAATCTAGTTAGCTGGTCTGACCGGTGAAGCGTCATTGCGTCCTTCTCGGATTGCAGGAGCGTCATAATGTCTGGATGAGCTGGAAGTACAAGCCCCGTTCGTCGGCGATCAACTCCTCGTGCGTGCCGCGTTGGATCTCGCGTCCGCGCTCCAGGACTATGATCTGGTCGCAGTCGCGGATCGTGCTGAGCCGGTGAGCGACGATGAGACAGGTGCAGCCGCGCCGCCGCAGGGAGTCGTCTATGCCCATTTCAGTCACCGCGTCGAGCCTGCTGGTGGCCTCATCGAGGAACATCACCGATGGATTGGTGACCAGCGCCCTCCCGATCTCCATCCTCTGGCGTTGACCGCTGCTGAAGTTTCCGCCGGCCTCCTCTACCGGCGAGTCATAGCCCGCCGGACGGCTCATAATCGCATCGTGGATCAAGGCGTCCCGGGCCGCGGCGACCAGTTGATGGTCCGGAACCGTGGGGTTCCACATGGTCAGGTTGTCGCGCACCGTGCCCCGGAACAGGAAGATATGCTGGTCAACGATGGCGACGGAGCCGGTCAATATCCGGCGCGGCACCTCGCTGATCGGCACACCGTCGAACAGGATCTCTCCCGACCATGGCGTGTACTCCCCGCTGACCAGTTTCAGAAGAGTTGACTTGCCCGAACCGGTGGGGCCGATTACGGCAATCCGCTGGCCGGGCTCGACCGTCAGGCTGAAATTTTCGATGAGCGGGGGATGATTGGGTCGATAACCGAAAGTCACGTTCCGCAGCTCAACCCGCCCCTCGAGGCGCAACCGCCCGTTCAGGGTCGCGACCTGTCCCGTCGCGCCGCCGCGCTGCGCCCGAAACGCCGGGTCCTCGGGCGCGCTGGTAACGTCTTCGATCCGCTGCAGGTCAGCCTCCAGCATCTGGAACAGGTCGGCAAACTGCACGAACCGCCCTATCGGCTGCAGGAAGTTGCCCGCCACCACGTAGAACCCCATCAGCATACCGATGGTCATGTCTCCCGACATGACCCGCAGCCCTCCCAACCCGAACACTGCCGCCGCTCCCAAGATCAGGAACAGCATCGGCAACGACGATGTGACGTGCCCCAGTTCCGAGAACTTTTGCCGCGCGGTCAACTCACGCGCCTGGTAACCACTCCAGCGGGCGAAGAAATTATTCTCGCTTGCGGTCGCCCGCAGGGATTCCATGTGGCGCAGGCCGAACGCGCCGACGCCGTTCAGTAGAGCCTGCTCGCGCCGCACTTGCCGGTTTTCGTCGTTCCGCAGTCGGCTCAACGCTCGTGTCACCGCCGCGTTGATGAACCCCAGAGCCGCTATGATCGCCGCCAACAGCGGGTCAAAGATAATCATCAACACCAGGAAGAGGCCGCTCATCACCAGTTCGATCATCACTCCGGTGAACTGCTTCGATGCGTTGGCCGCAACCTCGTCAACCAATTGCACCCGCAGCGTCAGGTCGCCGGAGAAACGATGGGCGAAGAACTGGGCCGGCAGCCGGAACAGCTGCGACAGCAGGCGCTCCGCATGCACCACCGACAGGCGGATGGCCAGGTTTTGCAGACTCTGCTGCTGCAGCCAGGTCAGTGCGTAGGTCAGCCCGGCGGCCGCCACCGCCATCGCCGCCACATACGCGCCCCACGCGCCGGCTTGTTGCCCCAGCACATGGTCAACGAAAACGCTAAGCAGAACCGGCAGGATGAGGCCCGGCAGCGCCAGCAGGAGCCCGCACAACGACGCGAACGCCAGCGGCCTCTTGACGTCTCGCAGCCATGGCCACAATTGGCGCACGATCCCAGGGCGGGGTCCGCCGCGCTGGAAATCCGGCCCCGGCTGCATCACCATCACCACGCCCGTGAACGACTTGTCGAAGGTTTCCTCGCTGACGGTGCGGCGGCCGTTGGCCGGGTCGTTCAGGTAGTACACCCCTGGGCCGAACCCTTCCAGGACCACGAAGTGGTTGAACTCCCAGAAGAGGATCGCCGGCAGCCCCAGCTCCCGAAGCTCCTCCGGCTCTTTGCTCCACGCGCTGACCAACAGGCCGTACCTATTAGCCGCGGCGGATAGATCGGCGGCAGTGCTCCCGTCCCGGCTAACTGCGCACGCCTCGCGCAACTCCTCTATCGAAACCCAGCGCCCGAAGTGGCCCAGCACGGCGCCCAGGCAAGCCGCGCCGCATTCCGTTGCCTCGTGCTGCGGGAAAATTGGAGTGCGCAAACGGCGGCTTCTCATTATTATGCGAAACGGCCCGCCTCGTGGACCCTGCGCTGCACTCATGCCATACCGTGCGCCTCAGAGCGTCAGAACGGCCCCAGCAGACGCACCGGCCGCTCTCTGCCCAAGATGATGCGGAGACGACACTGGGTGCCGTCGGAGGGCAGAGCTTCCGGCGCCTCCCGCAATGTCGCCCAGACCATGCGGCTGTGAACGGGGGAGTCAAACCCCAGGGCCATGAGCCAGCCGGGTCGGGTAGCGGGTGGCCCCGGAACCTCGATGACCTCGGCCTCCAGCGCCCGCTGGTGGCTCAAGCCGCCGGCCAAAACGCCCGCCTCCATCCCCGGCGCAATCCGCTGCGCGCTTTCTGCCGGGAAGGACGCTACCGCCTGCAACTCGCCGTCAACTCCGTCGTGCAGGCCGGCAACTTCCGTGCCCACCGTCACCCCCTGTCCCACGGTCAAGCTATGCCACGTAACCGTGCCCGCATAGGGACTGACGATGTATTCGCCGGAGGTTTGCATCGCTTCCAGGTCCAGCAGTTCGGCATGGGCCAGCGCGAGGGGATCGTCATCCGGTTTCCCGGCCTGCCCCTGCGCTTGTAGCAACTCGACCCGGGCGCGGGCCATCCGCACCTGCCCCTCCAACTCGGGCGTCCGCACGCGGCCGATGGGCTGAGCAGCTTCGACTCGTTCTCCGACGTTGACCAGAACCGCGGCAACATAGCCGGTAACCTCTGAGAGCACGGCGTAGCGCTCGCCTGGATGGACCAGCAAGCACTCCGCAGACACGCTTCGCTCCACGCTGCCGAGCACGCCCCAGGCGACAAACCCCAGCGAGGCAAGGGCGAGACCCGCCAGGACGACCCACTCATGGGGCGCGGTAACGCGCAACAAACCGTCCAGGGGTTCCGTCTGTCCCCTGCGAGCGAACGCCTGCGTGCGAAAGAGGCTTCTTCTCCCGAAGAACAAAGCCGCCAGCTCCGTAGCCAACCAGGCTGCCGCCTATTACGGACATCCTGATCATACTGTCATCCAGAGGATTATTCCCCTGGGGGTATCGCCGGGCAGGGCAATCGCATTTTGGATGCGACACGTCCGTCGTTCCTGCGCAAGCCGATCCGCGGAATATTGTAACCGTAAAATGCTCTATATTTCACGCCTTCACACCACAACGTGTGCCGGAATTATTGGGAATGTCAACACGCCATTGGGTTGGTGATACGGCAATAACAAACCCGTCAATAAACCGGCCGCGGGCAAACTGACCCTCAGCCCGGCGGCTGATTGCGTTGACAAAGCCCCGCTTATTGCTAGTATTACACCGAACCGACAGGTGAACAAATCGGAAGCATTATTAACGTTCCGTTCACTAGACCGCCACTTTCGCAGAAGCCGGACAATCGTGACCGAAATTCGAGGAGAACTTCTATACCGGCTGCTTCGGTCGAGTGTTCAGGGAGAGGTCTTTCTTCCGGGCGATTCGTGGTCGTCCGATTTTGGCGGGGTGGTCCGAAAGACACCTCGAGTCGTGGTGAGGCCGCAGCATGAGCACGATATTTTCCGCTGCTTCTCTGTTGCGAAGGAAACCGGCGTAACCGTTTCCTTCCGGGGCGCCGGCCACTCCTGTCACGGTCAGACCCTGTCCGATGGAGGCATCCTGATCGAGAATTTGGGCGACTCGGCTGATTTCAAGCTTCTGGATGACGGCCAGGTCGAAGTCAGCGCGAAAGCCCGCTGGCATGACTTGGAAAAACGACTAAATGAGCTGGGTCGCTCTGTGCCGGTTACGACGGACTACTTGAACCTATCCGTGGGCGGCACTCTGTCGGTTGGCGGGTACGGTATTCACTCCATCACCCACGGCGCCCAGATTGATCATGTGACCAAGCTCCGCCTCCTTATGACCGACGGCACGAGCCGGTGGTGTTCGGAGAATGAGCACCGGGACCTTTTCCGGTTCAGCCTGGCCGGTCTGGGCCAAATGGGCTTCATCGATAAGGTGGTAACCGGGACGATCCCCCATCGAAAATTCACCCGTTTATACCAATACTTGCACGGAAATACCGTGCAATTTCTGGATTCTCTTGCTTGGATGCAAGAATGGACGGGGGATTGGCCCAGTCATTTTTGTGCCCTAGTCGGCTACGGCCAAATCCTTTCGGAGTTCGGTTTTCAGCATAGCGATCAGCCGGAAGCCGAGGATCATCTCAATACCCACGTTGCAAGCAACTTGCCGGTTCCTAGTTTCAAGGGGGTTTACCGGAACTACAGATTTGACCTGCACCGGTCCCTCATTAGCTACATCCATAGTGGCAAGGATGCGTACCGAATTTGGGCAGATTATGCCTTCGATTATTCAAACTTCCGTCGCTTCCTGCTTTTTGTAATGGCCCTTCGCTTCAAGGGGTTTTTTGGGAGCTTCCTGGATCGGATCTACATTTTGGCCTGCCGGCGTCCGGAAACCCCAACGCCGTTTCCATTTGAAGTTTGCGGCACTCTTCCGCCTCCCATCAAGTTTGGCGTCGGGCTCTACAACACGGTTCCCCGGGACGACCGGCCAGCGTTGAATCAGGTAACCAGGGCGATGGAGATCTGCCTGGACAAATGCCTGGAACTCCAGGGAAGACCCTACCTTTACGGCTGGCATGAACTCAATGCCGCCAGGATGCAAAAACTCTACGGGCCCGACTATGACCGCTTTCTGGAACTGAAGCGGCAACATGACCCCAGCAACATTATTGAATCACCGTGGCCGGCTTCTCCTGCATAAAATTCTACCGACGTTCACGGCGTGATCTCCTCCGGTTCCTCCACCGGTCCCAGGCGGTAGCCCACCCTGGGTTCGTTGAAGATGTACCTGGGATTATCGGCGGTCTCTCCCAGCTTCCGGCGCAGCCGCTTCACGTAGGCCCGCACCGACTTGGAGTTGTCGGACTCCCGCATGGACCAGACCCGGCTCATCAGGCGCTCCCGGCTCAGTGTCTGCCCCGCGTTGACCGCAAGCTCACAGAGCAAGCGGTACTCCGTATCGGTCAACGCCACCGCCTGGCCTTCCAGCGTCACCCGGCGCCGGGTGTAGTCGATGGCCAGTTCCCCCACCTGGAATGATTCCCGGTAGGGCTCTCTTTCCGGACCTTCTCGCCGCCGCAGAGCCGCTCCCACCCGGGCCACTAACTCGGTGGGCGAGAAGGGCTTGGAGATGTAGTCGTCGGCCCCCGCCTCAAAGGCCAGAGCAAGGTCCCGGTCCCGGTTCTCCGCCGACCCTGAAAGCAGCACCACCGGCGCGTCGGTAAGTTGCAATACCCGCTGCATCAGCCCGGACCTGTTGGCCCCGGGCAGCCCCGGGTCGAGCAGCACCAGGTGGGGCCGCTCCATCGCGATGAGCCGTTCCACCTCCTCCGGGTCCCAGGTGGCCACCAGGGTGTAGCCCGCATCGGTGAGGGTGTTGCGTATGTGCCACAGCGCCTGGGGATCATCGTCCACCACCAGCACCCGGCCCTGCCCCCGGTCGCGGGCGGAAGGCCGTTCGGCCGGTCCCTCCCGGCGTGGCGCGGCCTCCTCGGCCACCGGCAGGGTGAAGATGAACCGGTACCCCAGGCCCGGCCCGTCCCTCTCGACCCAGATGCGGCCCCCGTGGGCCTCCACGATGCCCCGACACACCGCCAGGCCCAGAGGCTCTCCCCGGTTACCGGTCCCGCTCCTGCCCCCGCCGTCCCCTGCCTCCCGCCGCGAAAGCCTGCTGAACAGCAGGGGTAAGGGCAGGGCCGGTGTGCCCCGGCCTTGGTCGGCCACGCACACCGCCACGTGGGGGTCTTCCCGGCGGGCGCTCACCACGATAGTTGTATCCTCCAGGGAATAGCCGGCGGCGTTGGACATGAGGCGTTCCAGTACTTGGAGCGTCCGCTGCCGGTCCGCCGCCACACGGGGCAGGTCCGGCGACAGGTCCACTTCTATCCGATGGCCGGCTTCCCCCTCCAGGAACGACGCCCGGGCCTGGTCCACCAGGGCGGCCAGGTCCGTGGGTTCGGGGGTCAACAACAGTGTCCCCGCCTCGATGCGCGCCACCTCCAGCAGGTCCCAGATCAGGCTCCGCATCCGGTCGGCCTGCCTCTCGACGATCCTGAAGAACTGGCCAACCTTGGCAAGGTCCAGTCGGGACAAATCCTCCAGCACGGCGGCGGCGGACCCCTTGATGGAGGTCAGGGGCGTCAGCAACTCCTGGCTCAACATGCCCAGGAACTCCGCCCGCTGCCGGCCCAGCTCTTTGAACGGCGCCAGGTCCTGCACGGTGACCACCAGGGACTCTACGCCACCCTCCTTGGACACGATGGGCGTGGCGTTGACGATGGTGTTGACCCGGCGCCCGTCCGGGACCGTGATGACGATTTCCTCGGCCCGCAGGGTCTCACCGGTGCTGATCGTCCGGACCAGGGAGAACTCCTTCAGGGAGACTTCCCGCCCGTCGGCCCGGCGGAAGGTCAGCGCCTCCAGCAACTGCTCGATGGACTGCTCCGGGTCGCGCAACCCGTCTACAATTCTCCACGCTTCACGGTTGATAAACGACGGCGCGCCCGTCCCGGCGTCGAAGACCACCACGCCCACCGGCGAGGTGTTGACCAGCGTCTCCAGGTTGGCCCGGGTCTGCTGCTCCTCCCGGTAGCGGCGGGCGTTGGCGATGGCCAGAGCCGCCTGGGAGGCGAACAGCGTCAGCATCCCCTCGTCCTCCGGCGTGAACCCCGCGCCGCCTTCCTTGTCCGACAGGTAGAAGTTGCCCACCTGGCGGCCCAGGTGTCGGATGGGCGTGCTCAGGAAAGACCCGATCGGTCCTATTGGCGGGCCGATTTCGGGCAGGCCCAGTTCCCTGGCGTAGCTGGCGAAGTTCGGGAGTCGCAAAGGCTCCGGTAGGCCGCTCAGGTGCTCGAACAACACCATCCCGCCAGGCAGTTCCAGGACTACCTGGAGTTGCTCTGAGGTCGCGCCGAAGGTGACGAAGTGCTGGAGTTCGCCCTCGTCGTCCAGGACGGTGATGCAACCTCGGGTCGCCTCGGTCAGGGAGCAGGCCCCGTCCACCACCCCCTGCAGCACGTCATCCAGGTCCAGGGTCGCGGTGATGCGAACGCTGGCCTGGCTCATGCGGGAGAGGCGGTCTTCCGGCCCCTGGCGTTCGCGTTCCGGTTCCTCGGTTTGGTTCATGGTTGCCCCTCCCGTAGGGCCGGTGGATTCGCGGCCAGTATGGTACGCGGCCGTATCTGGCACACGTATTGTAACCGATATTATCACCACTAGATTCGTTGTTCATTTGCCATGAGTTCACACATGCTTCGCTATAACCTCAACCAGGAACGGTTAGATCCCGCCAACATGACGACAACCGGGGTGAACTGCCGCGTCTAACTATAAGCTTCGATTCACCTATCTGTCACAGCTTATTCCAGCGCTTCGGACCGCCGGGAAGGTCGCCTCCGGATCCGGTCCCGGCCCGAGCAATCTGCCCCCTAACAGGGATAAGTAACGGCCGTTACGAGGGCGCATGATGTGTGATCTCCCGGCTGGACTTGGATTGGGGACAAGGTTCGGGCAGCAGCCCGACGCCGGTCCAGAGCCGGCCCTTGAGCAGCAACCGCCGCGGCCAGTCGATGCCATGACCGATTACGCTGAGTGGCCCGTCGGCCACTGCCAGGGGTTGCGATGGTTGGGCCCCAGGGGCTCGGAAGGGGTCCGCAGGTTGGCTGGAGCGGTCCTGCCGTCATGAGCGTCTTCGAAACCGGTGTCGTAGGCCAGGACCTGCAGGGTGGCTAACGACAGCACCAGCCAGTGTCGTGAGATACGGGCCGGATCGGTGCGCCGGGTCTTGTCCCGCTTCCAACCCAAGCTCTTGACGGCATTGAAGCCCAGTTGGATCCAGAAGTGCAGGGCGTACCCACTGATCCCAACCTTCTCCGGCGGGGACCGGTGAGGATGATCCAGGGTTCTTCCTGCTGGGCGTTCCAGACGGCCAGCAGGGTGCAGCGGTGCCGGGCGGTGGACCGAAACGGTACGGCGTCCGATCCAGCCAGTATAGGGACCGGAGACGAAGGCGCGGGCGGGCAGCCACTGGCCGTGACCGGCGCAGAGGGTGATGTTCTTACGATACCCCATAAATCATGCTGAAAGGAGATTGACACACCAAATCAACGGTTGATATTTTCCCCGCATTGTGACGCGACGTACAGAATCAACCGACGTGAACAGGGCAATCGCGTCTTAATCGTATTTGTAGAAATATGATAATGTGCTGTGAACTACTGAAGGATGTGGAGGCATATGGGCATGGCACAAGCACCCAAGGCAACTGTTCTGGATCATTTATGCTGGGCTGGACGGCCCACTGGTGGAATGCACCCGACGCCATAAACTGGTGCACATCATTGCCATCGCCACTTGCGCCACCATCTGCGGCGCCGATTCTAGGGTGCATATCGAGCTCTTCAGCAAGAGCAAGCTGGCCTGGTTTTAGACCTTCTTGGAATTGCCCCACGGCATCCCATCCCACGACGCCTCCGGCGATGTTTTCGTCCGCCTCGACCCATCGCAGGTGCAAAACTGCTTCGTATCCTGGATCCAGGCCATCGCTGAACAGTTGCCGGGTGAAGTGGTGGTCATTGATGGGAAGACGGCCCGACGGTCCTATGATGGATATGGGAGCAAAGGGGCCATACACATGGTCAGCGCCTGGGCCACGCAGAACAACCTGACCCTGGGCCAGATCAAGACTGAAGAGAAATCCAACGAGATCACCGCCATTCCCCAATTATTGGAAATGCTGGACCTGCACGGTTGCATCGTCACCATGCGATCCTTGGCTAATCGGGCCATGGACTGCCAGCAGGAGATCACCCAGCAGATCACAGCAGGCGGGGCCGATTACGTGCTGGCGGTGAAGGAAAACCAGGGCCAGTTGCACGAAGGCATTCGCGACCTGTTCGGCGGCGCCGAGGCATTGGGTATTAACGGGATGCACTACGATCACGCTGAGGCCCTGGACAAGGGGCATGGATGAGTGGACCGGCGGGAATGCTGGGTCATCACGGAGGCTGACTATCTGGACTGCCGAGGGCAATGGCCGCAACTGAGGGCTGCCATCTGGGCAGTGGGCCATAGTCAAACTGATGCAGGTGACATGAGTCACCCCCGCTACCACATCAGCAGCCTGGCAGCCTCGGCGGAACAACTGCTGGCAGCCATCAGAAGCCACTTGGCCATCGAAAACTCGCTACACTGGACCTTGGACGTAAGTTTCCGGGAAGACCAATGCCGAGTTCGCAAGGATCACGGGCAGCAGAACATGAACACCCTGCAGCAGATCGGCCACAAACTGTTGAAAAACGAGGAAAAACCTGAAAGTGGGTATCCAGGGCAAACGGCTCAACGCTGGATGGGACGAGGACTACCTACTCCGAGTCCTCTTGGGATAAGACGCGATTGCCCTGCTGACGTGACCCATCATGCACCACCAATACGCCAATTCTCCACTGATCGAAACCGTCTTTGAAGTCCGCTTTCGGTCCGACGTGGGTTGGGACGATGCCACCGCCAATGCGACTTACGAGCTGCTTAGCAGCGAGTTCTCGCGGCAGATCACCGGTTCAGCGCGTTTTGTTGCGGAGGATTACGACGCAAATGCGATATTACAGTTCTGGCGAGAATCCGATGAAGATGGCGCGGTGATATTAAGTCCTAACGCACTTTCGGTAACGCATCTTCAACCGTACCCGGGGTGGGAGCAGTTCAAGGGCCTGGTCATGCGCGTTTATGATGCCTACTTACAGGCGGCGCAACCTCAAGGAATATTAGGTATCGGGTTGCGTTACATCAACCAACTCAGACTTCCAGCCGTTGACGGATACGTTAATCTTTCTTCCTACTTCAACATCGGTATCGTGCTTTCCGGCAAACAGTTGCCGGAAGCCTTCGAGTCATTCATGGTCGAATTACGCTCCCGGCATCGGAATAACCGTGATGTTTTGGCCTTGACGTGGAGAGGCGACCCCGAAAGCGGGCCAAGCCCGACGATAAAGTTCGACTTGGATTACCGTTTGTTACGTCCTGAAACAATCAGCATGGCTGACGTCGGGACTTGGTTGGATGAAGCAAACGGCGAGGTTCACACAGTTTTTGAAGGGTTAATCCGTAATGAGCTTCGTGCTTTGTTCGACAAAAAAGAGTAGCACAGATAAGCCCCAATCCACCGAAGGGATGAGTGTGGCGTCGTGGTGAAGGGATGAGAAAGTGCTCCCGCGCTTCGGGGATAATGGTTTCTGACACACGAAACCAGCCCGAAACGAGGAGCACCCAACGGATGCTATCACGCAACGACCCCGACCGCATCCAAATCGCCTTCGATGACCACCGTTTGGTGGCCAATGCCGGATTGTTGTTGCCGGTCACTCTGGCCCATCATCTGGGACTGGGCCATCTGGTGGACCACCACGTTGACTTGGGAGACGCGCCGGTTCGGGCCAATGGGGGAGACAAGCTGCTGACCCTGGTGGCGTCGGCGCTGGCCGGAGGCGACTGCATCGACGATGCCGATGCGCTGCGCGCTGGAGGAACCGAGCCGGCGCTGGGCTGCGTGGTCAAGGCGCCATCCACCTTGGGAACCTTCCTGAGGAGTTTCCGGTGGGGCCACGTCCGGCAACTGGATCGGGTGAGCCGGGAGCTACTGGCGCGAGGTAGCGGCTCGGATAACTCCCGACACCGGCGCGTCCCTTATCGCCGGCCAGTGCGATATCACCTGCCTAGGACAGCAGCCTTCCTTCCCCGACGGGCCGCAGTGGGCGGAATCCGTTGGCAAAGCAGACGGTCCAAGCGGGCGCGGCCGGGAATTGCGCTGCCTGGCGGCCCGGCTCAACATACCAGCGCATCCACAGCGCCCAGAACAGCAGCCCAATGCCGCCCAACAGCAGAATCACGCCGCCGGTCGCCACTATCGCTATCAAAACCATAAGGTAGGTTTCCACAGCCGTCACCCTCCGCCGCGATTCTAGCACAGGCGCTCCGCGGGTATGGTTCCTTGACACTGACCGGGGAGCCGACTAGCCTTGATGATGCCACCGGCCGGAACGATGACACGCTCGGGAGTCAAATGAGATGAGCGCCGAGAAAAATAACCAACCAAAGGGACCAACGCCAGACGGCAAGGGTGCCGAAGGCGAAAAGAAGAAGCGACCAGAAACGATAGCCGATTTTATGGCGCTTGATACCGTTGTCGGCGCTGTGAGCAGCAGCGAACATGTGCCCGGTGGTGCCAGCATGTCAGTAGATAGCAGCGAAAAGTTCGCTGACGGCTTGGTGAAACAATACCGCCGTCAGCAGGCGGAGTTTGCCAAGTACCTGCGTGAAAAGGAACAAAATCAGCAATGACGTTGAGCGACACCGGGCCGCTGGTCGCTCTGATCGACGATGACGACCCGCATCATCGCGTCTGCGACACGACGTACCGTGTTGTGGCAACGCCGCCGCTGCTTACAACCTGGCCTTGCTTTACGGAAGCAATGTACCTGCTGGAACGCGAAGGCGGCTACCGTTACCAGGCTGCCCTCTGGAGTATGTATTTCAGGGAAGAGCTCGTCCTCCACCAGCTAACGCCGGCGGAAACCGCCCGTATGGCCGCCCTGATGGAGCAGTATCAGGACACACCCATGGACCTGGCCGACGCCTCCTTGGTGGCAGCGGCGGAGAGCCTGAACTTACGGCAGGTTTTCACAATTGACCGGCAGTTTTACGTCTATCGGCTTAACGGCGGCGGCGCGCTGGAGGTGATACCGTAGCGGCAGCTTGCGTTCCGGCCCGCAATTGCCCGGCTGGTCAGACGGCCGGCGCGCCGTTCCTCCGGGCTAGGCTCGCGCCGCCGGCGAAGCCCAATATCGCGCCCGAGCCAGTTTTAACCGTCCAATCTGCGACCTAGACAAAGGGTCTTCTGAAACCAGCGCCATCCACGCCAAACCACAGCGGGGATGCTCAATTCTCTGATTCGTTACGGCTGCGTCTCGAGGTGAACCATTCTCGCGCGAGTGGCAAGGCCGACTGGTGCTCAGGGCATAGTGTTGCGACAAGTTTGAAAGTGGCCGGCTTCGTGAGGTTATCCGCGTGGACGGTGCATACGATTTCGCCAGTGACTTCAGTCTCGGTTACGGAAGGCACTACACGCACCGTGAGCGCTACGTGCCCGATGGCATGACGCCATAGGTCGCAAATCAAACTGATGTACTTTACTGGGGCGTCGTCTTTTGGGTTATCGTGAAAATAGAGAGCTTCTCTGTCGTGCCGAGGTGGCATTGAGTTGAGTCCAGACCAGAGCGGACCGCGTAGATCGGGCATCCGGTTCGCTAATGACGACCCTCCATATCCCACAGGTTTGGGCTGAGCCGGCAACTTGCGTCGGTATAGCGGTTGCGCTTTCAAATCCGCCAACGGCCGGGTGATTCCGAAGTGGCCCTTGACTTGGATGTCTATCCGAGCGTTCGTAGCTGGTCTGGTGCCGACGTTTTCTATCTCGAAAGTAATTTCCGGGAAGTGATCCTGTTGGATATCGGAGTGTAAATCGGTCATGACCTCCCGGCATTTGGCTATCCATTGTGGATAGTCTATCTCTTTGTACTGCATAATCGCACTAGCTGATACTCCAGCACGTACGGCGACGGTCGGGGGATGCTGGACTTGCAATTCGCTCAGCAACTGGTTTTGCTCCGCTGGTTCCAAAGGGCGGAAGACGTTGTAGGTCACTTTGGCATGACCAGAGCCATCGTTCCCCTGATGGTCACACAGAATTTGAAACCGAGGTTCTTGAGCCTCCAACTCTTCGACTTGCTGGGTCAACTCTAGTATTTTCCGATCTCGGTCATCCGGTTCAGGCGGCAAACGCCAGTCATCATCCGGCATAGCATAAGGGATTCCCAGATTGTCCGCCGTCAGAATCGGCCCTGAATCACCAGTAAGCAAGCGTACGTCGGCCTCAGGTTGATCGGCCCTGAATTGTGCCAAATATCCGATGATTTGATCGTCATTCTGATTGTAATCCAAGTTGCCCGCCAAGTCTTGCTTGGGGTGAGTTGCGTCGTACAGCCTCAATGTGACACGAGGGTTGATTGGCTTCTGTTCTTGAGGGCCATGTTGGGCTATTTCGAGAAACTTGCTTGCCGCCTTGCGGGCTCTCTGGGTCCGCCGACCATCGCGGCCATCCTTAAGGCGGTCGATTTCTCGTTGCACAGTTCGGCACACGATAATTTCAATTTGGTCGAAACCGCCGTAAACCGACCAGTCGATTTCGTCGAGTACTTTGTAGTGGAGGAACAAATTCGTATCGGCAAACAAGTGTATAATGGACATAGCCGCACTCCATCTTGATTAAATTGGTATAGATCAAAGCCAGCGTTCATATAGTGAATTGTACTACCCCCTACGGCGGCGCGGCCTGCCCGCTCCAGTTGTATCCCCAACAAATTACACGCCCATCCGTGCGCACCCCACAGGTGTGATTACCCCCGGCGCTGACCATCTGGAATGTTCCATCCGGCGGCGTGGTTTGCCCATCACTATTGTAACCCCAACAAACCACCCGCCCATCCGTCCGCACTCCGCAAGTGTGCCTGTCTGTCGCGCTGACCGACTGGAATGTTCCATCCGGCGGCGTAGCTTGGCCATCTCCATTGTAACCCCAACAAACCACCCGCCCATCCGTACGCACCCCACAGGTGTGAATGCCCCCGGCATTGACCATCTGGAATGTTCCATCCGGCGGCGTGGTTTGCCCATCAATATTGTAACCCCAACAAACCACCCGCCCATCCGTCCGCACCCCACAGGTGTGACGATCCCCGGCGCTGACGATCTGGAACGAACCTTCTGGCGGCGTGGTTTGCCCATCAATATTGTTACCCCAACAAACCACCCGCCCATCCGTCCGCACTCCGCAAGTATGCTCGTATCCCGCGCTGACCGATTGGAAGGCACCGCGTGGTGGGAATGCTTGGCCGTATTCGTTGTAGCCCCAACAAACCACCCGCCCATCCGTCCGCACTCCGCAAGTATGCTCGTATCCCGCGCTGACCGATTGGAACGAACCTTCTGGTGGCATGAGTCGATCAAAAAATTGGCTGGCGCCCCAGCAAACAACTCGGCCGTCGGTCCGGACCCCACAAGTGTACCCGGCGTACCAGCTGCTGGCGCCGACGGAAGTGTAGGTATCTGACGACGGCGGGCTGCCTTGCCCGTAGCGGTTGTCGCCCCGGCATACTACCTTCCGGTCCGTCAGCAACCCGCAGGTATGTCCCTCGCCAGCGCTGAGCGACAGGAATGAGGCGCCATATATCCGGCTATTGCCATCGCCCCAGCAATGGGATTCCCCGTCAGCAGCGGCAGCGCAAGTATGCTTGCCGCCCGCGCTGACCGATTGGTAAGAACCCTCCACCTCTGCCGGTGCCTGCCCGTCGGGGTTTGCGCCCCAGCAGGCGATGCTGCTGTCCCGCTTGATGCCGCAGGTGTGCCACGTCCCCGCGCTGACCGCGTAGAACCGTGCGTTGGGCGGCGCGGACTGGCGATAGTAATTGTCGCCCCAACACTGGACCCTTCCGTCGGCGCGCAGACCGCAGCTGTGCTCGCCGCCGGCGGTTATCGCAGTAAAGGACACGCCGGCCGGAGCGTTCCGCTGCCCGTATTCGTTGCTGCCCCAGCATTGCGCCGATCCGTTCTCCCGCAGGGCGCAAGTGTGGGCGTGGCCGGCACCGATGGCGGTGAACTGGCCCGCCGGCGCGTGAGACTGGCCGCTGCTGTTGTCGCCCCAGCACCCTGCCGCGCCGTCGTCGGTGATGCCGCAGGTGTGCTCGTAACCGGCAGTGATGGCGGTGAGGGTTACACCGGGCGGTGGGGCGGCCTGGCCCTTGTCGGCGTCGCCGTTGGCGCCCCAGCAGACTACCGCGCCGTCGGTTTGCAGCATACAGGTGTGCTTGCCGCCGGCGGCGATGGCGCTGGCGGCGGCCTCCGGAGCCGGCGCGGCTTGCGCAATCGCTCGTACCCGGTTGCTGAACCCCGACCAGCGGGAGATTTCCCCATCCGACGAGGCATAGCCCGCGATGACGACGAAAGAGTATTCCAGGCCGGCTTCCAGTCCACTGATGACGGCAGAACCGGCGTCGGCGTCATGCCACCGGCTGCCCGTGCCGTCGGGTCGCGCCGACCACACCAGGCGCAGCGCGGCGTCAGCCACCGGCGTCCAGCTCAGCGAGACTTGCCCGGCATCGGGGCCGGGAACGGCGGTGAGCCCGGTGGGGCCGGCCGGCGCGCCCGGCGCTGTGGGCCCTGGCGGCTCCGGCGACTGTCCGGCCACCGTCAGAAACTGCCACCTGGGATTGACAGGCCAGGTGGGTTCGCCGTAGCGGGAGCTGTTGGTCAGCACCGAGAAAGCGTGGCGCACGCCCGGTTCCAGGCGGGGTATCGTGTAGGAACTTTGCCCCCGGTTGAGGATGTCCACGTAGATGAAGGCTTCCTGCCAGTCGCCCCGGGCTTTGGCAATCGGATAGTCGGCAACCATGTTGACGTAGCCGATGCGATAGTACGTCGCCTCCGGCACAGCATCCCAGGTGACGACGACCTCGCCAGGATTGGGGCCATCGGCTGCCCGGACGTTGGCAGCCGGCGGGGCGCCCTGCGCTGTCGCCGGAGCGCTATCGGTTCCTGCAATTGCGCACAACGCCAGCAGCAGGATGATCGCCAGCGCCGGCGCCCGCCGCCAGCGCGGCCACTTCCAGTTTCCTATTCCATTAGTCATAGTAAATCCCCCGGCACAAACCGGGCACATCGCTGCCGATGTCAGTCTTTGCGATGATGCTACCTCCACCATCTCTATTCCTAGCGTATTTATTTAGTTCTTATTCGTGTGATGTGGTGTATGATGCTCGACGGCGTTGGCCGATCCACCTGTTTCCTGACCTCATCCGACTCTCCTGCGGCTCCACGCCGTGCAGGCTGCCAGCACGGCCACAACGCCGGCCAGCGGAAAGGCGTAGATCATCCAGTCCGCAGCAAGGCCAGGGAGAGCAAAGATCAGGAGCCACAGACCGACTACGTCGACGGAGAGGCCCACGAGAAACCCGAAGGGAGCGGTCCATTGCATTCGGAGGCCGGGGAGCGAGAATCCGCAAACGACTCCGATCGCGGTGGCGAGAGCGACGGTGAGCGCCAATTGCCAGCCCCAGACGACGAACAGGACAGCGCCAAAGAAGACGTAGTGGTCCATTCGCTCTACCCTGGCTCAGGGACTGACTCGCTTCGAGCGGTCGGGCCCAGATGGGGTGGCGCCTCCGTAGCCCAATGGATAGAGCGGCGCCTGGGCCGGATCGCAGGTCGGGATTTCGGGCTTCCCGGATGCGCCGCCGCCACGGTCACACGCGCCTTCGCAGTTGGGCATCAATTGCGGGGCCTACCAGTCGAAGTCGGCGAGGTCGAGCAGGACGAGCGTGCTCCACGACGGACCCGCATTGAGGCCGTAACCCATCGGTGGACCTTCTTCCGCGCAGAGGAGAACGGTCAGGGTGACCAAGGCGTAGAACGCCTCGTCGGGGTTATTCTCGTCCTCCCTAGCGGCAAGGGTCTCGGCGATCCGCTGCGCAACCACGTTGGTTACAATCTGGCGGGGCTCGCCCTGCAAACTGCTGGTCAGGGTTGCGGTAGCACAGCGGGTCGCCTCCGCCTGCAGGATCGCCGACTGCCGTGCCTGCTCGGCGGCTTCCTCCGCGGTCTGGATGCGCATGTGTACTCCGGCGTACCACGGCTCGCAGTCCACCGCAACGCTCCCTTTCGTCATGCGAATCGTTCCGACGCGGTAGGTCCAGTGCCCGGGTTCCGCGGGACCGGTCCACGTGCGCTCCGTCGTCTCGGCCAAGGTCGTCCAGCCCAGCGGCGTGTTGTCCCGGGCCGTCCCGGAACGCTGGACACGATAGACGACCGTGTCGGCCCTGAAGGTGGCTGCATCCCACTGCGGGTCCCTGAGGTCGTCCTCTACGCTCTCGTAGAAGTAGTCCAGGTCGTCCTCCCACTTGAGCATCAGCGAACCGTCATCCGGGCGAACGGCCTCCAGCCGGACGGCTTCGGACCACCCACAGAGCTCTCCCAGCAGTTCCGGCGTTAGCTCGGCTTCGGTGGGGAGATCCACCGTAATCTCCGCCCCGACGCCGTCGCACTCCTCGATGACCCCGTCCGTGCGGAGGGAGAAGAGGCCCACGTGGTAGACCCACCGGCCGGGGCGGGGCGCGCCTTCCCAGTGTGTCCTGTCGTTCACGATGTCCACGAACTCCAAGGTGTTGCTATCCGCCGGCCGTCGGTGGATGTAGTAGACGGCTTCCTCCACGTACAGGTCCTTGGGCCACGGGTTGATGTCAAGGGACCATTCCAGCACCACGTAGGCTGGGTCCTTGATTCCCGCCAGGTAGCCGTCCGCGTAGAGATCGGTGATGCGGGAGGCCTCGCAGTGCTCGGCCTCCACCTGACGGGGAAGAAGGAACACGAGAATGCCGGCGACGACCAAGAGGGCCGGGATTACGGACAGGGTAAGCAATCGGGTGCGCATGGGAAACCTCCGGTAGGACGTTGGGGGTCCAGGCAGCCCCCGTCTGACTGGGCCTAGCATGGGTGTTGGGGGCGTTGTTCTGCCAATTCTCTGAAACAGCCGATGAACGGCAGAGACAATGAGCGAATCCCGTTGACGAGCATCATTACTGCTACGGCGATCCCGACCAGAGCGGCAACCAAAACCGCCCCGCAGCCGCAGCCGATCCAGCCGCTGAAGTCGGTGTAAGGTTCTACAAGATTGGACGGGACGCCGGCCAGCACTTCAAGTCTGTACCCTGCCCATCGCTCGAGCCGCCGCATCTCGTAGTAGTCGAAGACGAACCCCACTATTGCGCCGACCCCAAAGGGCAACAGTATCTTGTCCAGAAGTTCCCCCGCCCTTCGCAGCATCCCACTTTCCAGGTCGCGCATGCGGGTCATGACGGCGGCGCCCATCCATTCCGCCGCACACTCGACAGTGCTGATCCGGTTAGGGTCTCTCCGGTCCGCCAACAATCCGATAACGCGTTCCGCCTCTTCGGTGTCCGCGTGCGGCAGACAAAGGTCGACCAGCTCGCGGCAAAGCCGCTCTTGGTGCCTCTGGATAGACGGTATCTCGACGATCCGCCAGGACAGCAGACCCAGGAGGATGCCAAGGCCGGGCACGAAGGCGAACGCGCCGGCTGTGGCGCCGAGCCAACCGGCCGTCAGGCACCGTCGTCGGATAGCCGCGCCACCGGCGGCGCGGCGTCGGGCCAGTTCGGTTTCATCCCATTCCAAAGGTGGGCTCAAATGCACTCCCAGACAAGTTGAACTTTTTCAATGTCGTCCCGCACGAGCGAACGGCACCCAGCCTCAGCCTCGGACCACTAGCGGAGCTTTCTATGGGTCCCATCACATCAGTAATCGGGCCAACCGTCAGCGGATTCGCCTGCCGCGAGGGCCGCGCGGTCGGTGGGTAAATTGCAGCAGGATCGGGATGCTCGATGTGGTGATCAGAGATCAATTTTTAGTCCTGTGATGTGATCTAAGGTGGAGTAGCCGGGTCGGGTGCGGGCAGGTTGACCTCGCGGATCGCGTTCTGGCGGGCCGCTTCGACGATTTCAAGGATCTCTTGGCCGCCGCTGTGTCCTCGGAGTACGAGGGATACCTGCGCGCTGGCGGTGGCGAATACCAGGGCTTGCTTGAGGGAGAGCCACCAGAAGAAGGCGCAGATGAGCGCCGGGATGACTCCGAGCAGAGCGAGAGGACCGGCGAAGTTGATCGCGGCGAGGCTTGCGAGGGTGAGGATCGCGGCGATCACGAGCAGGCGGATGGAGCTGACCCGGGTTTCTTGAATGGAGTCGATCCTGTCCAGGGGCAGGATGGTCGTATTGCCGCTGCCCCACCGGGTTTCCTCGATTGAGAGGCGGCGGTTGGTGACGTTGAAACTGTAGGTGGTCCCTTTGTGGCTGCCGCCGACCTGGTGGATGACGGTTTCTCCGGGCATCAGGTTGAATGGCATCTATGCACCTCCAAGGGCCCTGGATAGGTTGGAGAGGGTTTAGGACTGGCGGTTCGTGATTGCCTGATTGAGCAGTTCATGAGCGCCTAGTCGTGGGTTCGGATTTCCATCAGCGGAACTGACCGTTCACGAGCGTAGTGAATTGTCCGCATTCTATCATCACAGTTGATGACCTAATGATAACTATTTGGTAACATGGCTGTGGTAACGGTACGGTAACATCCGCCAGGCTGCGCACGGACGCGCCCCGAGCAGCGGGTGGAACCCGCAATCCGTCCTTCCATCCGGCGACGGCTCACATTCCCGAGGAGATAAGACAACGAGATGAACTCCGACGAGTTGCTCAGGGAGAACCAGGCCCTGCGGGAGCGTCTCTCCCGGCTGAGTGAGGCCAGCCTGCGCATCACCGGGGACCTGGAACCCAACGCCGTGCTGCAGGGGGTGGTGGACGGGGCCCGCTCGCTGACCGGGGCCAGGACGGCCGGCATCACCGCGCTGGACGAACGGGGACAGCTGTGGGAGTTCGTCACCTCGGGACTGACGCCGGAGGAGCACCGCTTGGTGCTGGAGCTGCCCGGGGGTCTGGAGTTCTTCGCCTACCTGGGCGGGCTGCCGGACCCGCTGCGGGTGGCGGACTTCTCGGCGTATGCCAGGGCGGCGGGCCTGCCGGACATCGGCCCGCCCCTGGGGCCGGTGGGGGCCTTCCTGAGAATGCCCATCCGGCTGCTGGGCCGCCGCGTCGGCGACATCTACCTCGCGGGCAAGGCGGGTCAATATGAGAGTCGGGACGGCGGGGAGTTCACCCAGGACGACGAGGAGACCCTGGCGCTGTTCGCCGCCCAGGCTGCTTTGGCCATAGCCAACGCGCTGCGCTACCGGGAGGAACAGCGGGGCCGGGAATACCTCGAAACCTTGGTCAACACCTCCCCGGTGGGCGTGGTGGTCTTTGACGCCGTAACGGGAGCGCCGCTGTCCCTCAACCGGGAGGCCCGGCGGATCGTGGACGGCCTGCGGGAGCCGGACCAGACGGCGGAGCAGTTGCTGGAGGCGCTGAGCTTCCGGCGGGCCGACGGGCGGGAGATTTCCCTGAGCGAGTTTCCCCTGACCCGCGCCCTGGCCACCGGCGAGACGGTGCGGGCCGAGGAGATCGTGATCAGCGTCCCCGAAGGACGCAGCGTCACCACCCTGATCAACGCCACCCCCATACTGTCCGATGAGGGCGCCATCGAGACCGTGGTCGTCACCCTCCAGGACCTGACGCCCCTGGAGGAGATCGAGCGGCAGCGGGCCGAGTTCCTGGGCACGGTGAGCCACGAGCTGAGGGCGCCGCTCACCTCCATCAAGGGCTCCGCCGCCGCCCTGCTGCGCAACCCGTCAACCCTGGACGCCGCCGAGACCCAGCAGTTCCTGCGCATCATCGACGGCCAGGCCGACCATATACTGGACCTGATCGGGGAGCTGCTGGACGCGGCCCGGATCGACGCCGGCGTCCTGTCGGTCTCCCCGGAACCCTCGGACGTGGCCGTGCTGGTGGACCGGGCCGTGGGCCTCTTCCAGAGCGGCGGGGGCCGGAGCAACGTCAGTATCGACCTGCGGCCGGAGTTGCCCCGGGCGTTGGCGGACCGGCGCCGCGTCGAGCAGGTGCTGACCAACCTGCTGGCCAACGCCGCCCGGCACTCCCCGGAGTCGTCCACCATACGGGTGAGCGCCGCTCTGGAGGGGGTCCACGTGGCCGTCTCCGTGTCCGACGACGGCGTGGGGGTGTCTTCCGAGCTGCTGCCCTACCTCTTCCGCCGGTTCTTCCGCGCCGAAGGCGATGAGGGGGATGGCGTGGGCGCCGGCCTGGGCCTGGCCGTCTGCAAGGGAATAGTCGAGGCCCACGGCGGCCGCATCCGGGCCGAGAGCGACGGCCCGGGCCGGGGAGCCACTTTCACCTTCACCCTGCCGGCGGCCGAGGAGGTCGCCAGCCAGCCCGACCTTTCCGAGCGGAGCGGACACCAGCGGGTTCGGGTCCTGGCGGTGGACGACGACGCCCAGGCCCTGCGCTTCGTGCGCGACGCCCTCACGGAGGCCGGATACGAGGTAACCGCCACCGGCGACCCGGAGGAGGCCCTCTCGCTGATGGAGCGGGAGCAACCCCGCCTGGTCCTGCTGGACCTGGTCCTGCCCGGAACCGACGGCATCGAGTTGATGCAGGACATCCTCCGCATCGCCGACGTGCCGGTGATCTTCCTGTCCGGCTACGGGCAGGACCTGGTGATTGTCCGGGCCTTCGAGATGGGCGCCGACGACTACATCGTCAAGCCCTTCTCGCCCACGGAGCTGGCGGCCAGAGTGCAGGCGGCCTTGCGGCGGCGGACCGGTCTGGCCCGGATGGCTCCCTCGGAACCCTACGTGCGGGGCGATCTGACCATCGACTATGTGCAGCGGCTGGTGAGCGTGGCGGGCGAGCCGGTGCGCCTCACGGCCGTGGAGTACGACCTGCTGCGCGAGCTCTCAATCCACGCCGGACGGGTGCTGACCCACCAGCACCTGCTGCAACGGGTCTGGGGCAAGACCGAGGCCGGAACCCCAAAGGTGATCCGCACCCACCTGATGCGGCTGCGGCGCAAGCTGGGTGAGGACGGCGACAACCCCAGGTACATCTTCGCCGAGCCACGGGTGGGCTACCGCATGGAGCGGCCCGATGTCGGGGTAGGGGGTGGGGCGGGGCCGTAGGCTGCTGGGCTCCGCCGGGAACGGTCCGGTAAAACCACAAGCCCCTGCGGACATGGCAGGGGCTTGACTATTCATCCCTCGCGCGGGTCGGAGCTTTTGGTCGATTACGCCGCAAGCGTGAACCTCAATTCGAAGGTTCTTGATTTTATCCAATTTGGTGGGCAGAATCGTACTCTAAGGTCGCCATCGGCGTTTTGGCCACTGGTATTCGCCGGTGAACAGGATGCGGGCCAGGAGCTCGGGCTCGACGGTCAGCCCGACGCGTTTCCGCCGTCTGACTGCTTCTCCAAAATGGGCGGTATTCCAGTAAATGATGATGGCAGCGAGCAGGTTGAGCCCAGCCATGCGGCAGTGCTGGCCCTCGCTGGAGCGGTGGCGGATTTCGCGCTGGCGTCCGGTCCGGAGCGCGTGATGAGCCTCGCCCTTGTTCAGGTCGGTGTTGGCTCGGCGCTGTCCGTAAGGGGCCGGTTAGCCGTTACGCTTTCCCCGGTTAGGTGTTACGTTTAGCCCGGTTAGGTGTTACGTTTTGGGGCAAATTCCTACTCAGAATGGGCTTCACCTACCCCTACCTCTACAGAGGAGGGGGAGGGGTGTGGGAGCAGGGCCCCTTTTGATTCCCCACTCCCACACCCCTTAGACAGCAAGTCGCAATCGCTTGGTCGCCGTCGTTAGCTGTTACGCTCAGCACACACAGGATCAGAAATAGCATCTCCAGCCTAGCGACGAGCTTGCGCCCGAAACTTTAATTGGCCGGCAGTATGTTCAAGGTTTGATGCTATCCTTGAATATGGAGATCGCACATGGCCAGGTTTGATGAACGCAGTTGGGAACCTGACTTCACAGCGCTCACCCGGCGTGATCGCCGGCCATGCCGGTATTCGGTCTACCTGCCGGACCTGCTATCTGATCGCCGCTTCGCCTTCGACGGCGACGTGGCCGCGGACGTGGCAGACGCCGAGGCTGACCTGGTCAGACTCAACGGAGCGGTGGGCGCTCTGGCTGATACTGAGGGGCTGGCCCGTCTGCTGTTGCGCGCTGAGTCGGTGGCTTCCTCCCGCATCGAGGGCCTGGTGGTGGGCGGAAGACGGATGCTGCGAGCTGATGCGGCGCGCCATCTGGGCGAGGAGGTCAGGGACGTCACTGCCGCCGAGGTGTTGGCCAACATCGATGCCATGGTCTGGGGCGTTAATGCGGTGGAGCCCGACGGCGCGATTACCCTGGACACGCTATTGGAGGTTCACCGGCGGCTCTTGTCGGGAACTCGCCTGGAGGAACACGGTGGCCATGTCCGCACGGTGCAGAACTGGATCGGCGGCAGCGATTACAACCCCTGCTCGGCGGCGTTCGTGCCGCCACCTCCGGAAGATGTTCTCGTTCTGCTGGATGATCTGGTTGCCTTCTGCAACGACGAAGCACTGCCGGCCTTGGCGCAGGCGGCGATTGCCCACGCTCAGTTCGAGACTATCCACCCGTTCGTTGACGGTAATGGGCGGGCCGGACGGGTGTTGATCCACCTGGTGCTGCGCCGGCGTGGGATCGCGACGCGATTCCTGCCACCGGTCTCCCTGGTGCTGGCCACCTGGGCGGCCGAATGCGTGGCGGGGCTCACGGCCAATCGCTATGTGGGTGAGCCAGGGTCGGATACCGCCCATATGGGCATCAACAGCTGGACGGCGCTGTTTGCTGCGGCCTGTCGCCGGGCGGTGGCGGATGCGGTGTGGTTTGAGGAACGAGTGCGCCAACTGCAGGAGACCTGGCGCCAGCGAGCGGGCAATCCACGACGGGACTCGGCGGTGCAGCGACTGATCGGAGCGTTGCCAGCGGCTCCGGTGCTCACCGTGGCGACCGCGGCCGAGCTTACCGGACGCTCGTTCCAGGCTGCCAACCAGGCCATGGACCGGCTGGTGGAGGCCGGAGTGCTGGTGCAGGTCAGCGTAGGACGGCGCAACCGCGCCTTTGAAGCGCCGGAGCTCATCGACCTGTTCACGGCGCTGGAGCGGCAGTTGGCCAGCCCGACAGGCGACACTCTGGCGGCTGAGCCGGTGCGCCGCGTGCCGGAGCGAAGGCCGTAGGTTACGCGATGTCGTAGTCGCGCAGGCTCTCGTTCCAGATGCGGCGGATGACCTCGCCGGGAACGTCGCGGATTTCACGCCGCATGGCGAAGCCCATGTCAGGCGTGCCGGAGAAGGGGATTTTCACCAGATCGGTCTCGTCGGTGGTGATTTCAACACGGAGGTCCGCGTCAGCCCGGAGTTCCTCGATGAGGTTCACCAGCCGTTCCAGGGCGTCGGCCAAGGCCAGCTCGGTGACGATGGGTTTCCGCGGTTCCGGCATGGGGTCCTCCCGGCGGCGGATCTGCGGTAGGGTCGCCCATCGTGCCACGGGCAAAAACCGGCCCGCCGGGGCCATTGTGCCACAGTGGAACACCGGCTCCAACTGCAGGTGCAGCGCTGAGGCTGGAGGCAGCGCAATGGGACCGGGGGATGGAGGGGTTAATGCGGGCGAGATCCGGCAGCGGCACCCACGCAGTGATCGGACAGACGTCCACATCAGCATAGTGGCGGCGACCACCCTCGGCTGCACGCAATGACCCCTGGGGCCTGGGCGGGTCCACCTTCGTACGTGGTCATACGATGCTTCGTACATCAACTGCGCTCGGTCATAGCCGCTGACGTTGGTCGAGAGCCCGCCGCGCCGGCCGTCAGGCGTCGCGGGGGTCGGGCATGCAGTAGCCGACGCCGCGCACGCTGAAGATCCAAGCCGGGTTCTGCGCGTCGTCGCCGAGCTTCCTGACGAAGTTCCGCACCCGGTTGACCCCGCCCGCCTGGGGCCTGCTCCAGATCTGGCCCAGCAGGGCATCGCAGTCGACCACGCGCCCCGCGTTCTGCGAGAGCACCCGCAGCAGGTCGAACTCGGTGGCGGTCAGCTCGACCGGGCATCCGGCCACCGTCACCCGCCGCCCCTCGTAGTGTATGGCCAGCTCGCCCAGGGCGAAGGGCTCGGGGCGGGTGGCCCGGCTGGACCCGACGCGCAGTTCAGGCCGATATGTTACGCAAAGAATACCATAATCGGCGTGATAGACACACAACGGTGACATACTAAGTGCTAAACTTTAAACTGCGCAACGCGTAGGGAAGCGCGTTTTTCTGGTGCCCAGAACGGCCGCGTTGAGGGCGCTGATGTGCCAGGGGTAGAGCTCACGGCAAACCGCGCTCTGCCGTCGGCAGCATAACGCCGCAAACATCCTAACTGAGATATGTAACGGCCCAAATCAGTACCGAATTCTGGATTTCGCACGAGTAGAGCGATGGTCGATGAACCCCAATCGACCATTTTTCACCACGCATATTCTGGGGCCTGTTGACATTCGGGTTGGCAGGGCATACGGCGATGTCTGGGGCACCTCCCGATAGCGGGAAAGACTCATCCGATCGCTCCCCGTGCAGGCCGATTATACTACCGGTCACGGACACCCAAGGCCTCGCTTTCTTCGAGAACATTGCGAACGCGTGGTATCTGCTGATGATGCCTGTAAATCGTCGTGACGTTTTCCGTCTCAACTGCTCTACCAGCCCGAGTTTGCACGACCCTAGGACAACACATCCGTTGACAACAACACTGATGTTGTGCATCCTAGTAGAGAATGAACGCACGAGAACTGCGACGCTGGCTCCGCCACCAAGGCTGCACCTTCCATACCCATAAGGGAGGCAGCGGACATCTTACCGTCAGGCTTGGTGACCGCACCAGCCAGTTGCCGATGCACGGCGGCGGAAAGGAGTTAGGGCGGGGCCTCGTTGCGAAAATCAAGAAGGATCTGGGGTTGGATTGATGCTTGCCTATCCGATTACTCTGACCGACGACGACGGAACTATCCTGGCGACCTCGCCGGACTTCCCTGAACTCACGACCTTTGGAGACGACCGGGCGGAGGCCCTGGCCCGGGCGGTGGATGCGCTGGAAGAGGCGATTGCGGCCCGCGTTCACGACAGGAAGGATATCCCCCAACCCTCCCTGGGCCAGACCTACGCGGTGCTGCCGACACTGACCTCGGTGAAGGTGCTCCTTTACCGGGGAATGCGAGAACAGGGCATTGGCAAGGCGGAGCTGGCCCGGCGGCTGGGATGGCACCTGCCCCAGGTGGATCGGGTGCTGGACGTCCAGCATCGCTCGGGGTTGGAGCAATTGGACACGGCCTTGGGAGCCATCGGACAACGGTTACACGTTACCATGGCCATTTCGGCTGGAGTTGCGGTTGGAGAAGATGATGCCAGCACGAATTAGCGACAGCGGCAATCGCCGGAAGACGTAGGAGAAAGGGATGAATCAGCAACCAGACCTCACCCCGGCGGCCCTTTAAGCCCGAGTGTCCAGCGACCGCCAGGACGTGGACCTCTCCGTCGCTGCCCAGCTGCCGGCACTGAGGGACTACGCCGAGAAGAACGGCTACCTGGTGGCCCGCTAGTACATCGACGAGGCTGAGAGCGGACGCATCGCCGACCGCACGCAGTTCCGTAAGATGCTAGTTGAGGCATCCCAGCCCGACGCCCCCTTCCAGGAAATCCTCATTCGACGGACATAGAGCCTATCCTAATAACCCAGCGGCACTGAAAGTGATCAGAGCGCAGGCGAAGTGCAGAAAGGCGATGTAGTTTTCGGGGGACTTGTCCCAGCGTACCAGGATGCGCCGGAAACGGTTCCGCCAGCCGTGAGTGCGTTCCACCACCCAGCGGCGCGCCCTGAACCCAGCCTCCCGCTTGATGGCCTTCGCCTCCTCGCCGCGACTGCGGATGTGGGCGGTGAAGCCGAACTCCTCCAGAGTGCGACGCACCTCGTCATAGTCGTAGCCCCTTCGGTCAGACGCTCCACCATCTCCTCGGTTTCCTGCCAGAGTGCGGCGCACTTCGTCATAGTCGTAGCCCCCGTATCAAGTACGGGGCAGGCTCTTGTCCAGGCACATCCCCTGGGGTTGCTCCAGAGTGGGCTCAGGACGCGCTATCACCACACTGTCCAGGGTCGGCCGCACCAGCTTCAAGTCGTGGCGGTTGGCTCCGTCCACCGCCACACCCACCGGAACGCCCTGGGCCTCGGTCAACAGGCTGCGCTTGACGCCCCGCTTACCGCGGTCGGTGGGATTGGCGCCGGTTTTTCCCCACACCCAGAGGCGCTTTGGTCATGGCCCCGTCCATGCTCAGCCAACTCCAGTCCAGACCTTTCAACTCGTCATAGCGTTCCAGTCCGACCCGCCACAGCTCCAGGAACACCCCAGCGGCTACCCACTGCTGAAAGCGCAGATGCGCCGTGGACCCGGAACAGATGCCGGTGGCGTCCAGGGCCTTCCACTGGCAGCCGGTGCGCAGCACGTAGAAGATGCCGTTGGCGCAGGTGCGGTCGGGAACCCGGGGCCTGCCGCCGCCGAACCGATGGGTGTTCACATGCTCGGGGATCAGTGGCTCCAGCGCTTCCCAGAGTTCGTCGGAGATCTGGAAACCGCCGGTGGTGGGATTGGTCTTGACAGCAGGGCCAGTCCGTTTCGGACGTGGCGGCTTGGGGTCTTTCGTCTTGCTCATTGCGCCAGTCTAACGACAGCCCCAGATGGTTCGCCTTTACTGGCCTGACAAGTTTCAATCAGTTATTAGGATAGGCTCTAACTCCATCTGGCATGAAGGGCACCACAGTACCGTGTCGAATACCTTCGAACCAACCCAACGCCAATGCAATTCCACGCCAAACATCTCGCATGTAGTGGGGCGAACAGCAGCAGGACCTGACAATGGTAAGCGCCTAATGCAGGCAATCAGAGAGAAGGTTAGCACCGCAAATACACACTCCAACAAGAGCAAAACCCAGCCAGGTGTAGCGTGCTTGCCTGCGAGAACGCTCCAAGACCCGTTGGGCAACCATATAATCGCCTCTATAGGACGTTGCCACGTAGCCGGGTATGCGGCCGCCAACGTAACGTACGCGGCAATCACACCGGCAGCTATCCAAAATTTCGTGTTGGCTAACGTTCTACGCATTCGTCTTTACCTACCGCAAGGCGACAGCAGAAATTTTATCATTCGTTCACTCCTTAACCCTACATGCGTCGGAAACGGCCAAGATTGCTCTGGCATGCGCCGAAAACGATCCACACGGTCCAGTCCGTTTTGGCGGTAGTGTCTCAGTTTGAGATTGGGCTAGCTTACTTGGTATCACATCGATTGATGGCGCTATCTCACAAACTGGCGGAATACGCCACCATCGCCAATATCCAAACGACGATGACGGCAAATACTACCCACAACCCTGCCGACACCCAGCGGTCGGCCAGCGAATGACCCTCACCCCAAAGGTAGCCGGCGCACAGGACCCAATGCAGGACTGCAACTAACCTGTTGACCATCAGGACCTCCATCAGCTTGCAGCCTTCCCTGACCACCACGCGGCTGATAAACTCGGAGTAATATAAAACGCAAAACGCGCAGCGCGAACGGTGGGCAAGCGCGGAACGTTCGCTTTGACTGACAGGCTCCCAAGTCCGGAAGCGATAGTATCAGCAGCTTCCGGACATTGGCGATAACACCTCCGGCGTCGATTGCGTCCCGGAGGTGCTTCTATGGACAAGCCAAATCTCATTCGGCCTCAGATTGGCGATGTTCCCCGCCATCAGCGCAACAACAATCCTCTAAACCAGAAGGAGACGATCATGCCGCGAGGCGGAAACGGCGACAACCGCGCGAACCAAATGAACCCGAACAACGACGCCTACTGGCAGTCGCGCGGGTTCGACGGACGCCCTGAAGACGACGATTGGGATGACGACGATGAAGAGACGGTAACTACGCCAGGAACCGATCAATCAACTTCGCAACCGCAAAACCCGGGCCAATAAATCCAACGGGACAGGATTAACTCCTGCCCCATAACTTACAGCTGGACATACCGAGGAGATCGGTCCGGCCACTCGGAGCGCAAGAGAAAGGCCCCGTTGGTTCCTTTCTCGAAAAGTTGCCCGAATAGTGGACTTTTCGGGCAGCTGCCGGACTTTGTGGGTAAAAAAGAGTTTTCGGGCAAGGCCCTACAGGCGCCGTTACCTGGACGAAGCCGTCTGGGAACCGGTGGATACTGGCGTGGTGGAACGCGCGTTGAGCGATGTGTATCGGGACGTGTCGCTGGCCATGGATTTCCTGCGCGAGGCGGGAAGGATCCGCACGCCGGCCGCGATGTTCGAGGCTGAACCATGGTGCGGTTGACCGGCAACAATGCCGCTGCGGATGGCTGCTACACCCAAGGTCTTCGCTTGGAGAATGCCTTGGCGGACTCGGGGGTGGGCAGGCCGCGTTGCTCCAGGAGCATCAGGGTGAGGCGGCGGAACTCCTCCCGGTCGTGGCCGGTGATGACGGCCTGCTCGTGGGCCTCGGAGATGGCCACGGGATAGCCCAGGCCCAGCTGGCACTGTTTCACGAGCATGGCGTGGCTGAGGGCCAGCAGTTCGGGGTCCTCGGCCAGCCAGTCGGGGATCTCGACCCGGGCGATCTCGGAGCCGCCGCCCAGATAGTAGAAGTGGCTCCACTCCTGGCCGGTGGCCAGGCCCAGGGCGAAGCGGGTCGCCAGGTGGCTGGAACGGTAGAGGGGCGAGCGGTGACCCGGCTCCAGCAGGAGCTCAAAGAGCTCCCGGTCTTCGAAGCCCGCGGCGCCGTCGCAGGACGCCAGGTCGGAGCGGCGGGCGGTGCAGAAGCGGTTGCAGTTGGCGTCACCCTGGTCGCAGAGCACGAGGCGGACGGCGCCGGCCACCTCGGTGGTGCGGGGCCTGGAGGTGTAGGCGGCCACGGCCACGGGGCGACCGTCGGTGGACGCCGCCCGCAGGCGGGCCAGGGCGGGCTGTAGGCGGTCTCCGATGAGCATATCGGCGACGTAGCGAGGATACTGGCCCCGCTGCAGGTCCCAGAAGGCCAGAGTGCCGTCCAGCAGGGCGAGTACCGGCCGATCGTCGGGCAGGCTTTCGACGGCGTCGGCCAGGCGTTCCACCTCCCGCACGGTGCGTAGCGCGCCGAGCAGGGGACCGGCGATCAGGGTCTCGCCGCGGGTCCCGTCCGGAGAGCGGAGGTACAAGTCGGCGTCATCCACGGCGAGGGCGGGCTCGCTGAACAGCCGGCAGCCGAAATCATGCCCGTAGGTGATGATGCAGCCGCCCAGGTTGATGAGGTGGCAGCGCAGGGGCAGGTGGCGGTCCACGTCGATGTGGGAGCCGTCCACGGACAGCGCGACCCAGTCCTGGGGAGCCTCCGGCGGCGGCCGGCTGCCCAGCAGGCCCTCGGGGCCGGAGCGGGCGGAGATGTAGGGCCGGCGGCCCACCGCGGCGGTGCGGAAGGCGGCATCGGCGGCGGGTATGTCGAGAGCCCGCTCAACGGCGCCGTCCAGGCGGTGGGCTCGGGTGCGTGCGTCGGACACCACGCCGTCCAGGGTGGACAGCAGCTGGCGGGTGGTCAGGCCCAGGTCCAGCGCCATGATGATTGATGAATACGTTCGGTCAGGGGAGAACGCCAATGCGGAACTTTTTGGTGCCGCACTCGGTGCAGGTGGAGCGGGTGGCGGGCCGGCCGTTCTTCATGGTGACGGCCTCGATGTCCTTCGAGCCGGTCTTGGCCTTGCACTTGACGCAGTAGATCTCCACGGCTTCGGAGGGGGTGGTCATGGATGAAAACTCCAGCATGGGGTGACATAATTCTAACGCATGACGCCGGAGCACCGGCGGCCCCGCCGTCGGGCGGCGACCCCTGCGGCCTGACTGGGGAGAGGCGAGTGAGCGTAACGGAGTGATCGGCATGACGAAAATGAGCGTGGAGATCGAGGGCAGCGTTGACGAGGTGATCGGCGTTCTGCGAGAGCTCGGTATCGCAGGGCGCCAGGCAACCGCGGGTGATGCTGAACGGTCAACGGAGAAACCTGCGGCTGGCGTCGGGGAGACCGCGCCATCGGCCGGTGCGCAGGGAACGGCGGCAGCCAACGAGATATCTCCCGAGGAATGGACGGAGACGCTGGCCCGAGATTTCCTGTCCATGCTACAGCCGGCTGCCCGGCAGATGGCGCTGCACGTCTGGCGGGCTGGTGCCTCGGGCATCCACCGGAGTGCCCTGTGCCAGCGTACGGAGCTGACGCAGGGGGAACTGCGCTCGCTGGTGATGCGGATGGGCCACGTGCTGGCAAGGCTCCAGCGGGAGCGGAGGATGACCCTGTCCCGGCCGTTGGCGGCCAACAGCCCGCTGCAGAGCTATTTCGTCGACGCCGATTTCGCCGCGGTGGTGAATGCGCAGATGTTCGGCGATGGGATGCCGGACCGGCTGGCTGCTGGCGCGGAGCGCCCCTGACGGGTTACCTTCGTTGGGTGCGTGGTGACGGGGATCGCTGAGATGAGTCAACAGGCCCGGGCGTCCTGATCGCCATCGACTGGGAGAGCATCCGGCGCGGCGCGCAGCTCTACCAGCGCAACGTCGGGCCGGCCGAACTGTGCCGGGCTGTGCGGGCTGTGGGCGGCATCTTCGGCGAGGTGGCGGGCGGCAAGGCCTTCGGGGACTGGAAGCTCCGTGCCGATGACGGGCGGGAGTTCATCGAGCACGATATCGTCCTGTATCACGCGCCCCGCATCGACGCGGGGAATGACCGGACGGAACCGGCCGTGCTGCTGGAGGTCTACGAGTGGATCCGGGACCGTGAGGACTGCGGCACGGTGATCCTGGGCTCGGGCGACGCCGGCTACCAGGCGCTGGTGGACCGGGCCCGGCTCCACGGGCGGCGCATCGTGCTGTGCGCCTTCAGCCGGTCGGTGTCCACTGACATGCTGGCCACGGTGCCGTTCTTCCCGCTGGAGGTCGAGCTGGGCATTCGGACGGCAGAGCACGGCGACGTCAACGTGACACCCTCGGTGGTCCCAGAGGTCGACGACCCAGACACTGAGGATGCGCTGGAGCGGTTCGTCCGGGAGATGCACCAGTTGGAGGGCCGGCTGAACTTCGTGGGGTACAGCATGCTGTGCAGCCAGTGGATGCTGGAGTGGGGGATGGGGTGGAACGAGCAGGAGTGTCGGAGGCTGATCGACCAATACCAGGATGCGGGGATCGTGGAACGCCACGAGGTGGCCAACCACCACAATCCCGATTGGCCCATGTCCGCCATACGGCTGGTGCGCGCCAACGAGACGATGCGCGGTGCGCTGGGGTTCAGCGACGGGCCCGTATCAAAGCCGGTCCCGGTGTGATGATGGTACCGGAACGGGGAGTCAGATCGAGGGTCTCCTGGGTCTCGTTGTGAGTGCGGATGGCGCTTACGGTGGTGTAGCGGGCGTAGGTCATTGCGTTCACCGGTGCGGGCCTGGCGCCGGTGGTGGGCCGACAGCGCGTCCAGGAAACGCTGGGCCGGTCGGCAGTCCAATGGCGGGGAGCTTCCAGGGTGGCAGATTACATATACGAATTCTGCGAAAAGCCGGCAGCGGCAGCGGCAGCGGCAGCAGCTTCGCCCCGAACGGCGGCGGGAGCCGGTGGGCCAAAAGTGGCAGAGTTGGGCGCAATCTCTGCCATCGACCATCTGGCCAGCGCTATCGAGCCTGTGGACAAACCGCAACCCTGCTGATTAACATTAATGAAGCCGATCATCCGAAGCCAACCGGGAGGAATCCAATGGAACTACGCGACGAAATCAAGGATGTGATCCTACTCGCGGCCCAACGGATTCTCCGTAACACGATAGGAGACCTCTCCCCAGCCGAGGAAGCGAAATTGCGGGCCAACGTGGAGGGCCGGATCCCCCTATACACCGAACGCTATCCAATCCTGGGGCTCCCGACCGAGCTCGAAGCCGTGGCCGACGCCGGACACGCTGCAGCAGTCGCCACCAACGCGGCCATAAAAGGGCAACGCGGAATACCCAACTTGGGTTGGGACGACGAACTTGGCAAGTTCCGCACTCCCATCACCGACCAGTGGACCGACGCAATTCGAGAAAGCGCAACTGAAGCTGCTGAAAAATACTTCCGTAAGGCCTCAACATACTTCGAGAAAAACCAGCGCGAGCCAGCTACAGAATGCCTATGCAGCGCGATAATCTGCTCGATTGCCGCCACCGCCGCACTGTTGGGATGGCCGCACCGAGACCGTGACGACGACCTCAGAACCGTGGTCGCACTCGCAACCGGTTCATTACCGGCCGAAGGCGAAAGCGTTTACAAGCTACTGCAGTCAGCCTCCCAGCAGGGCCAGGACCTCAACAGCGCCTTCGCAGCCGCGATGGGTCAACCGCATGCCGTACGCACCGGAGCCTATCAAGACGCGGGACGAACGAACCCTGATCGCAGTCGCCGCGATAAACGAATGGCCGTGCCAAGGGCACAGCGGTTATGCACAGCGGTTATTTTGAAGTAGCCAGGCGCCTGACGGAACAGCAGCCTGACGTATCTTGGCAGTCCGACATAGCAGCGGCCGACCAATTGCACCGACACTTCTACAATCGTAACCTGAGTCCCGGCGAACTCGACAGCAGACGGTTGGCTGCGCAACACGCTCTCCACAGGGCCATCGCATCATTGCCAACCCAGTAATTACCGAAAGAACGACCGTCCTTCCCGCCAGCTCAACGGTGGCAGATATTGCGCCGAACTCTGCCATTGTAGAATCGGAGGCGCGCGCTCACCCGTCGGCCAGCCCGGGCAGTTTGCCCGGCTGACGGGCTGGTGCGAGACATACCTGGCCCACGCGGCGTGCGGCCGTCACGCTGGTGCAATCCGGTTTCCCACGATCCCGTCCCGAGCAGGTCCATCAAACTGGAGGCGAGCCCATGAATGCCAACCCGGCGTACTGCGATTGTGATCGGTGCGAGATTGACCGGGAGCGCGCGCCTCACCAACGGGCGTGGCGCAGGGCCTTCCGCGAAGCGACCACGGAGCAGTTGAGCGCAGCGCTGGATGCCTTGGAAGGCGACAGCCACCGCGACTCTCCGGCGGCCATCAGGGCCCTGCTGGGGTTGACCGGCCTGATGCTGGGGAAGGAAAGCGAGTTCTCCGGCGCGGTGGCCGGAGGGGCGGCAGATCAGCGGGACCAGGGCGAGGAGACGCCCATGTCAGCAGCGGAGACGGAGCGGCGCATCAGTTTGACGGGACGGTTGAACGACGCTGCGGCGCGGCTCCGGCGGCAACCGGAGGCGGAGGTTGCGGACCATGACGCCGGGTTCTGGTACGCCGCCTGCTTCGAGTGCATCGCCAGCCTCCAGGTGGTGAGGCTGGTACGCAGCTGGCGGGCGGAGGTTCCGCAAGGGGATCTCAAGGGGGACCTCATGGGGGAGGCGTATCTGGTGGTGCTGGCCCAGCTGGCGACGGAGGCCGAGGAAAGCCGGCGACGTCTTCAGGACACCGCCGTCCCCGACCTGGACGACGGGCTGGCCGACGCCCGCGGGGCGCTACTGGCGGAGGCGCACGCCGCCAGCGACGAGATTGCGGAAACCGTGGCGGTGGATTTGCGCGAATTCAACCGGGACCTGCCGGTGGACATCCGGCCGGCCATGCGGGGACTGCCCGCGGTGGCCGAACGCGCGGCCGCGCTGGCGGTCGGGCCGGCTGACTTCCACGTCGGACGCTTCGACCAGCGGGACCCCAACCCGCCGCACGCCACGGGCGGACTGTACATCGTCTACTACTACCGCGGGGCCAAGGTGGTCCAGTCGATGCTGGACTCCTACCCGATGGGGTTTCCGGCGGCGGCCGCTGAGCAGCAGGTTGATCGGGTGATTGGCGCGCTGTTGGCAATGGGTCCGGAAGAGGAGGCATGGTCGGATCTCCTGCTGCCGTATGCCCTGGTGATGTCGGACCTAGTCGAGGCCGGTCTGCACGACGTGGCAAGAGATCGCTTCAGGAGGTTCGTGTCGGCGCTGCAGGAGCAGGACTTGCGCCACGGCGCCATGCTGGAGGTGCTGGCGGCGGTGGCGGGGGATGAACCGGACGTATCGGAACACCTGTTGCGCGACACTGGCTTCGATCCCGAGTTCGCCACCGTGAGGCAGGCGCGGGCGATCATCACGACGGCGCGGCGGCAGGGGCTGGACTCGGTGAAGCTGGCCCGGCTGGCGGCGGCCATGGGTCACGAAGCCGAAACGTTGGGTGTGACTCTGCCATCGACGGACCACACCACGGTGAGCATTCTGCTGGCAGAGGCCCGCGCTGCCGGGCTTCCCCACGAGGCAGTTGACCGCATTTGCCAGGTGATTGACCCGGACGGGTATGAAGAAGAGCGATACGAGCAGGCTGTGGACCTGCTGGAATTTGGCGGCGAAGATGCCGACAGGGCGCCGGACGGATTGCCGCGCTTCGACGGTGGGTTTTCCCGCTGAGGCATTGCTGCCCGGGCGCTGAAGTTCCGGTAACTGATAGACGACAATGAGGCAATGCGGTGCGGGACGACGTCACCCACGTGCAGGTGACCCCCACCGCAAGCGACGCCCGCGCCACGATCACGGTGGACGGGCAGACGACGGCCAGCGGCGCCATCGCGGTGACCCCGGGAACCACCACCGTCAGCGTGGTGGTTCCCGCCGAGGACGGCGCGTCCACCGAGACCCACACCCTCTCGTTCGCCACCCTCAGCGCCTTCAGCGTCGGCGCACCCTGAGTGCTCTGACGGCGGAGAGCAGCGAGGACGGCTCGACCTTCAGCGCGCTGACGCTCTCGCCGGCCTTCGCCAGTACCACCACGGCCTACTCGGCCACGGTGGACAACCCCGTCACCCACGTGAAGCTGACGCCGACGACAACCCAGAGCAGCGAGGTCACGGTGACGGTGCAAGACGCCGCCGTCACCAGCGGCTCGGCCAGCGCCGCCATCGCCCTCGAAGTAGGCGACAACCGCATCACCGTGCGGGCCACCGCCACCGGCGACGATCACGGTCACTGCCCAGGACGCCGACGGCAACCGGGCCAGCGACGCCTTCGAGGTTGTGGTGGTCAGGAAGTACGCGGCGCTCATCGCGCAGGTGTACGAGTGGCGCAACGACCCCAACGGAGTGCATAACAAGAGCCACACCGACCGCTGGGACCGGGCGCTGCTGGCGTTCGGGGAGACGGTGGCCGATGCGTCGCTGACGCCGATGACGGCGGCGGAGGCCCGGGAGATGGCTGGGAGGTACCTGGCATCCCGCTGGAACCCCGTGGCCGAGGCGCTGGCGGAGATTGAGGCCGGCGGGTCCGGGTAGTGGCCGCCCGAACCGCCGGCCATCCCACGCGGGCGTCCGGCTGCGGCTGGGGCGCCCGCATCTCGCTACGCCAGTCTCGATAGGGGAACCGGAATGCTGCTCGTGAGAGATTCCCGCCGAGCAGTGTGTGGCGCGTCCAAGCCTCCCAACAACGACCCGCCACGGCGACGCCAGAGCCACGGAGAGCCGTCTGACGCGCATCCGACGAGAATAGGGGGCGGCGCAATGCCCTGCGCCCGAACCAGAGGCTGTGGGAGCGTCCGCTGACCATGTGGTAGGAGCCCCAACTGATCGCCGTCGCGTCCCGTCGTTCAGTCGTGGCTGTGCCGCCGGCGCAGCCACCGCCAGGCCCGTCACGTCACCCACAACCCGATCACCAGGACGACGAAACCCATGAATACCAGGCAGCCGGCTCTGGTCAGCCGGCCCGCCCACCCTGCGGGCGGACGCCGGAGCGCGGCGTAGATCGTTCCGGCCGGCATGACCAACAGCAGCAGGGAGCCCAAGAGCGCGGCCAGAACCAGCAGCGGGATCACCAGCAACTCCGCCAGAAGAGGGATCGACATCCACTCCGCCAGCAGCAGGGCGTCCAGCACGACGTAGAAGTACAGGCCGTAGGTCCCCGAGAACACGGCGAACCAGGGCAGGGCGGCGGCAGTCAACAGGGCGGCCCGAGTGAGGGCGCCGGGTGAACGATCCTTCCGCCCACCGTCGGCGGTGGCCTGAGTTTCTTCCATGGATGGGCGCATCTCCCTGAACTCCGGATAACGGATGGGCGATGCAGCCCTCTCGCTGCATCGCCCACTTTTCGGATGACGGCTGACAGTACGCCAACTAAAGCATCGTGGTGCAGTCAGCGATTGCCGAACCCTCTTGCGACGAGTGTCGCAACGACGACCGTCATTCGGTCACCGTCACGGCGAAGGTATCGCGAACCGCGTTGCCTTCGCTGTCCTGGGCGTGCACGGTAACGGTCGAGCTGCCAGCCTCACTCCCCTCAACGGTCAATGTGAGGCTATCTGCCGAAGGCCAGGCCCAGACGATGCCTGGATCCGACATCTCGACCTGAGAGACCCACCAGTTGTCCCGGGTCGACAACTCGGTGGACCGCGCCTTCCGGTCCTTCCTCACCCCCGACCTGCTCATCCTCGATGACCTGGGTCTCCACCGGCTGACCGCCCAGCAGTCCGCCGATCTTTACGAACGCATCCTCAACCGACACCGGTCCTCCAGCTTCATCATCACCAGCAACCGGGCCATCGAAGAATGGCTCAGCCTCTTGGATGACCCCATCCTGGGCAACAGCGCCCTGGACCGCCTGGCCAACGCCAGCTACCAGATCGTCATCGAGGGCACCAGCTACCGGGAACGGCTGTCCCCGCACCGCGCCCTGCTCAACAACGAAGGGGGGTGATTGACCGGCACACAACAACCTGATATTTCTCAGACTACCGCGCTTCCAGAGTGGACTAATGTCCGTGAAAATGCCGGCCTAATCACCGCGACAATTGACACAGCCCGACCGTCAGGAATGCCAACCGCCTGGAGAACGGCGACGTTAGCCTCTACGTGCTGATGTGGCGCGACGTCTCCGCCGAGGTTACGTGCAGTCTCACTTACCATATTAAGGTTGGCAACCAACGCAGGAGGATGCGCCCTTCCATGGCTGTTCCGGTGGCCGAGATGGCCGGTCAGTCGCAGCACGAGGTTGCCGGCTGACTCTTGCCAAGTGCCAGAGACTTTCGACGATTTAAAGATTGCTAGGACGTCGGGGAGGGTCATCCAAACCGAACAGGTCGAACAACTGCCATTCGGGAATCAATTTCCCGAGATCAATTGTTACCTCGTCCACCAGTTCGTCGAACAACTCCTGTTTGCTCTCCAATATCCGGTCAATGCGTTCCTCTACCGTGTCTATGCAGGAATACTTGTACACATGCACGGGCTTGGACTGCCCGTAGCGATGGCTGCGGTCCTCGGCCTGGTGTTCCACTGCCGGATTCCACCACCGGTCTACATGAAACACGTACGAGGCTTCCTGGAGGTTAAGACCCACGCCGCCGGACCTCAATGAGATGATGAGCGCCTTGTGCTGGTCGTTGTCTCTGAAACGGCGTATGACCTCCCGCCTTTCTTCCTGCGCAAGCTCACCAGTGAGTTTTAAAGGCTCGAACTCCCGCAACACATCCGCCACCGCGCCGGCTCCGAACGTGCTTCCTACGTACTGAGAAAAGACCAAGGCTTTGTGACCCTGCCGGGACAAAGCTTCGACCCTTTGTCGAATATCTTCAAACTTGCTGGATTTTCCCGTTTCCGGTTCGGCGTTGCAAATCTGCTTCAGCCTCTGGATCAACTCCAAAACGTGCCGCACTCGTACATCTGTCCCCAACTCCCGCAGATATACAACTCCTTCTCGTTCCGCGCGGTCATAGCTGCGCCGCTGGCCGGGAAGCAGTTCGATAGCGAGCTTAGTGGTCAGTTTGGGCGGCAGGTCTTTGAGCACGTCACCCTTCTTCCGGCGCATTTGCAATTCTCGGTGCCGCTCTCGCAGCCTGATACCGGGGGAGTAGTGATCTTGAGAAACTAGGCAGCCGTGGTCCACAAACTCCACGATGGACGCCAACTCTTCTTCACTGTTCTCCAAGGGCGTTCCCGTCAGTGCCCAAGAGCGGTATCGTCGCAGTCCTTTCACAGCGATGCTCGTAGGGTTGCGGTTCTTGATGCGCTGGGCTTCGTCCGCGACCAAAACGCCCCAGGTCTTCCTGCGTACCGGAGACCGGAGGTTGTCGGTAAAATCCGACCGCAGCGTGTCGTAGCTGACTATTGCGACGTGGACAGGCGCCGTCCATTGCCATGCGCGGTCGCTGGGAGTTCCGCGAATGACCATTGCTTTCAGTTCTGGCGCCCACTTGAGCAATTCTTGGCGCCACTGGTCCAGGACTGATGCTGGAGCAACGACCAGTGCGGTTTCGATAGTCTGCTGTACCATCAGAATTCGGAGCGCTGCGATAACTTGAACGGTCTTGCCCAGTCCCATATCGTCAGCCAGAAGCATTTTTTCGCTGCCGACCAGGGTTCGGACTCCGTCGAGTTGGAATGGCATCAGGGTGCCCGCCCAGGACAGTGCGGAACGAGGACCGGGCAGCAACAGGTCGAGAGGAGGTGAGAGCACGAGCCGCAATCGGAAGGCCAAGGAGGGCGAGTTGGACGAACTTGAGGCTCTGGAATGATCAGGTTTGGGGGACGGCGTCCCGCGTTCCCTTGGGTGAACGGACGTCATCGGTGTTTCTGGGCCATCGTCCGGGACCAGCACAACCGAATGCACCGTATCTAGGATGGCTGGTGGGTTACGCAAGAATGACCCCACGGGCTCGGTCGCACCGAAGCCACATGGTGTGTTCCGCACGCTCGGCTGCTGCAGCGGAACCGGAGAAACGGAGCGGGGCGGCTGCGGCCGTAATTGACGCCGCAACGGGACCCAAGCGCGCCGGTGCGGCGTGAGAGTGCCGGTCAGCCAGTTTGGCAGTAGCTTCACGAGTCGAACGCCTCTTGAATCCCCTGAGCTGCGCGCTCAAAGGGTTCAATCAATAGTTGGCGTTGCCCGAGGAGTTCAACAGTACGGGCCGTCGCTGAACCAGAACAGGGTACTCCAGTGGTCCAGTACAGCAGTAATGTCTCGGACAATCGCTGCACATCTTCCGATGGCGCCATGGCCACTGTATCTTGGAACGCCACACGGCATAGGGGAATTTCTGGATGCATGTCGTCCGAAAATACCTCGGGAGGCGTTTCTTCCGCCAACGACAAGATCACGTCAGCCTGGTTGCCGGCGGATTCAAACAGAGCTTTGGCCAAGGCGAACACCGCGCGACTTCGGGCATGTCCCGGGCGCCACAGCACGCCGGAGTGCACGTCGACCCTGGTAAAAGCGAACTCAATCGGTTCCCCGCGAGTGGACATGATGAACAGAGCGCCGCGTATTCCTCCCCCGTCCGGTTCGCCGATGAAGCGCAGAAAACCGGCTACTCCGGAAGGTTCGTCTTCACCCAAATCACGAAACGGTATAGGCAACGCAGCAGTCCTCACTTCCGGCTGGTCATGGAGCCGGGCGCAACCTCGCAGTTCACCTCTTCATCTTCATCGATACCGGCCGATTCCGGATCATCCGACTGTGGGTTCTCCAGAAGCTGATCTTCTTGATAATGAAATTCCAATGCGGTTTCCTCAATATCCGGTTCTGACTCTGGGTACAGCCGGCGCAAGTCCCACTCGTTTATCCACCTTCGTACGAAAGATCGGATCCGCCTCCGTCCCGCTTGAAGGACCCCCATGTCGATGTCGGGAGCTTCCCAATCATAAGCTCCGGAATGGATGGCTCTAAGCTGACGGTACAGGTTGGACAGCATGGCCTCATCGGGTTCGGCCAGTATTCGTTGTCCGCGCTCCAGGAGGCGCATCCCTATTTCTGCACGGTCTGCGGCCAGGCTATCGGCCTCTCTTCCCCTGGTCCGAAGGCGAGGAGCGGCCTTGTCCCGGTCTTCCTTTTCGTCAAGCACCACCGCGGCGAAATCAGCGGTTACCGTTCCCACGAATACCAAGCCAGGGTATTTGTCGTTGGTGGCCTGCCCCATCCAGCGAGTCAATTCCGCGTAGGAACGGGCCCGTTGCAGAATGCTGTAGTTGGCGACCAGTTCAATTTCATCCACGAGGACGACCCAACCTCGGTATCCGGCAGCCTTGATCAGTTCCAGCAAAAATTTCGTTCTTTGTGGCGGCAGTTCCCTGGCTGCGGGAGCGCGAAATGGGTAGGATTGGATTTGCCCGATATGCCTCAGGCCATCACGGACTCTCTTGACAGGAATTCGCTCTCCAGACCAGAACCAGATGATTTCATTCAACAACTCGAGGTCGTCGAATCTTTCATACACCATCAGAGTGGCCGGCAATATGCGGTGCAGACCGTTATCCTCCCCGTTGGCCCAGATAAAGAAGTCTGCGTAGCTATCGGAGTTGTAGTCCAGCCTCTGTGCCACTTCCTCCACCATGTGACCGGTAATCCCAGGCACCCTGGCGTTTTCCACAGCGGCCCTGAAGACCTTGTCCATGTCGAATAGTGGCGTCTCTTTGCTGATGACCACCCGACTGCACACAAAGTTCTGCGCCAAAGCCTGACTTTCCAGGCATCCGAGCAGGTGGGATTTCCCAGACCCGAATTCTCCCGCCACCAACATTCCTTGGCTGGAACCCGTCATGTTTACCGGGTCTGAAACCCGCGAGAGCATGGTCTGAAAATCCTGTTCAACAGATGGTTGGTTGGAACCCAACGCCGCCACGGCGTCGCTGTTTGGCACCCCATTTCTCAACGCCTCCAGGGCGCGACGGTTCATCAGCCGGGATGTGTTTGCAAGGTCTGCCATTGCAACAACTCCTAACCAGTCGACTCAGTCAAGCGGACCAGAGCGGCCATGGGGTTGGACCGGTTGCGGTCCCTGACTTCCTCCGCGATCCTGCCCAGCAGAGCGCGGTAAATGGTAAAGCCCTTCCCTCGTTCATCGGGGTCCAGAAAATCCTCGGTAGCCAATACCACCATGAAAAGTCCAGGCAAGCGGTCGGTGCTGTCAATCAGCTCCCTGAGCAGCTCGTAGTGGTCCATTACAGCCGAACGGGAGTAAAAACGCATTCCGTCTCTCGGATTCCGGCGTAATGTCACACGCGTATCATCAAGCAGAATCATCGTACCGGAGTACCCTGCGAACCGTACCCAGTACAACAGGGATTCAAGAAAATGCCGTGCGTTGGTACGAACTATGCTGTTGTAAATGGAGTAGGCTCTCACGTTGGAAACCCTCCGGCTTCTCCCGGTCAACCACTCCAGGAGAGGCGTTGCTTCCAGGTTCTGTCCGTCTCCTCCCATCTCCGTGAGGCAGAGGTGGGTCATGGCCAGCCTGAAATCGCGAGACATGCTCTGGTTCCGGGTAACGGCACTGGGCAATCTACGACGCAGGTCCAGGGCTATCTGGCTCTCCTCCACGTCATTGGTCACGCTGATGGCTTCCAGAATCGAGGTATCGCCCGCGGGGTCTATGCCATCGGTCCGGTAGGGCAGGTCTTCGCACAATTTCAAAACCACCCGTCGGGCCAGGATTCGCCAGTCAATCCGTTCAGCGATACGGAAGAAGATTTCTTGGGGCATGTGAACCCGGGTTTCTCCGGCGTCAACGTTGACTGCTATATAGCCAAGGTCGGAAGCCATTCTCGTCAGCCGGATACCAAGCAATTTACCAAGGTCTTCCCGTGAGGGTACGACGAACTTGACTGAGGACCCGCCGTCCTTCACGAATCCACAGAGGTATTCTCCCTTGATGATCTCCAGCCAATCCTGGATGTGGAGAGCGCTGGTCATCGACTGTCTCCGGTAAATTGGATCCCGTAATAGAGGATGGGTTCGCCGTTTGGTCCTACGAAAGAGATGGTCCCTCTGGGATTTCTGGTGCCCGTGGATGCAGGGAAAGATACACGAGCTCCTGACCGAACTTCGTTGACGTCACTGTTTTCCAGGCTGTACAGGTCTCGGGCGAAGTCCAACTGGCTGTATTCCCGTCGTGCGCCAGGCAAGCCCGTGAAAAGGTTGTAGATGCGGTCCAGCCGGACTACTTGACCGACACCGCCCAGTTTCAGCCTATCGGCAGTGTCAGATTGCGAAAGGGCCAGGTATGCGCCGTATAGAGATTCCAGAAACGGTTGATGCCTGAACCGCGGTGGACTGTGCTGGAGCTTCGCGAGGTCCGCCACGATTTTCGTAGGTCTAATCGCAGAGCTTTGGCGCCGGTCAATCCGCACGGCTCGTTCTCCGGGCAAGACCCTTACGACCGAAGGATGAGCAATCAATCTGCCATCCCTTTCGAATAGCTGTAGCCCATTCTTTCTGGCCTCTTCCTGCAATTCAGCGGCGTATTGGTTCTGCAAATATGCCACTTCATCCTCCTGAGCGAAAGGCCAGGCTTGGGTTGCGCTATCGATCCGCTGCCGGATCAGATCCAGGCTTTCCTCCAGCCTGGCGGTTCCTCTCCTGATGGCCGTGATGTTACCCATCCTGGCGTCCCTTTGGAGTTGTCTGGCCAGTCTGGAAACATCGCCCAATGCCTGCAACACCGAGTCCGCCGCCTGCTCAGTCACGGCGAACCCTTCTTCAAAGGTGCTCATCCTGCCCTCCGCTATTCGGGATATGTTGAAATCCGATACTCCAGGTTTGTTGGGCGCCGGACTTCAGAGTTGGATTATCTTGACGTTTCACCGAGAACCGACGGCAATGCCGGTATTACACGATCGCCGCGTCCTGATGCCGGGGAAATCAAACCCGGCCACTGGCTCGGATTTGCCGTGGCGTGGTAATCGCGTTGGTCCCACGCTCCACAGTCGCCGCACCGCCACTCACGGTCGCAGAGCGTCAGAGCAACTTTCTTCCACACACAGTCCGAGCACAGCTTCGACGAGGCAAGCCAAAGGCCTGCCTTCGGGAACTCAGCGCCATACTAACGATATTCGTACTCCAGCTCGTCCAGCAGCCGACATTCCAGCGTCCGCCATGGCCCGCGCCCAGTCTGCGGTTGCGGATCATCCCGGCAACGTTGGTGGATCGAGCGTGGAGACTGCGCCACCTAGCGTACAAATGCTCCCGTCAGCTGGAATGGACGCTCTTGCCGTGGGTTCCATTCTCCTGTAGATCATACCGCATAGCGGCAACCTGCGGTTCGGATTCGGCGGCTGATGCAATCGGACGCTGGGATGCTCCCTGGGTTATTCCCACCGGGTACGAGGTTCTAACGCGCCGTCCCCCGGCAGGTTCCGGTTCCGAACCGGCGGGATGCGGATGACGCGTGGATGTCAGGCGCTGGCGGCGCCCGGCGGGTACCCGAGCCGTTGCCGTCCGCAGCGCCGACGGCGGGGACCGGCACGCGCCCGGGGCGAGCCACGGCCGGCAAACCCATCAGGACGACCCGGGTGAATATCCGAGTTGCAATCATGATCCAATAGCACTCAAACCGCAGGTATGGGCGAGATACAGATCCCCCGCGCCGGTTTCAGCGCTTCGGACACCGGGTTGACGCGACGTAGCCGGTAACCACACGGTTTGGACTGGTGCCGACGGGCGTCCTGGCGGAACTCCCGCGTCGCGTCGTTGATCTTTTCCGGAATGGCCACGAAGGACTGAAAGACCGCCGGCAGGCGCATGAATTCTTCGCCATCTCCGTGTAACGTCGATGCTGCGGCCGCCGGCTCGTGGGCAGGCGCGAAGGATTCGTAGCCGAGCGGACCATCGCAGCACGAAGGCAGGCGCACGGTCCTGCCGCCAATCTCTGGTACAGTGAAGAGGAGACGTCCGCCCCGCAGGATTGCTTTGACGCAGTGAGACACATGAGTGTTGCGACCTCGACCCTACCCGCAAAGTTGCCTCCGGGTCCGAGAGGACTGCCGGTGTTCGGCTCGCTGCTGGAACTGCGACGCGACACCCATCTGGCCATAGACCGCCTTGCCAAGCGCTACGGCGACATCTGCCTTTTGCGCTTCGGCAACGTGCCGACGGTGGTGATCAGCCACCCGGACCTTCTGCAGGAGGCCTTCGGCAGGCCGGAACTGGCCGACCGCTGGGTCAGCGAGATCATGGACATTCTCAGCAGCGGGAAAGACCTGGTGCTGGCTCCCTACGGCGACCGCTGGCGGCAGATGCAGCGTTTCGCCAATCGGGAACTGCTCAGCGGGCGCAACCTGGACAACGTGCGGGAGCGGCACATTGAGGGCGTGGTCAACGGGCTGGTGGAGGAGATGGGAGCCATGGGAGAGGCTGGGGAACTGGTTTCGCCTCCGGTGATGGTGGCCCGCAGCAACTCCGAGATGATGTTCCGCGCCGTTTTCGGGAGGGACGAGGACGGCGCCGGAGAGTTCGCGCGACAGCGGGACGCGCTGGTCGAACACGTCAACTGGATTTTCGCCAACGCCAACGCGACCAACCTGGCGGACTACATTCCCTGGATGAGGTTCCTGCCCAACAGCGCCATCAGGGAAGCCGTCCGGCAGTCGGAGACCGGCACGGCCATCATCAGCTCCCTGGTGGAGGGCGCCCGCAACCGCCCAGGTCTCGACCTGTCGGCCCCCACCTGCCTGGTGGAGGTGATGCTGGCCCAGGAGGAGACCGGCGAAATAGAGGGCGACATGATCAATGACCTGTGCATGGACCTGCTGCTCGCCGGCACCGATACGTCGGCGCAGACCGTAAGTTGGACGCTCCTGCTGCTGGCCAACCGGCCGGAGGTCCAGGCCAGGGTCCACAGGGAACTGGATGAGGTCATCGGGCCCGACGCCCTGCCGACGGTGGACGACCGGACGCGGCTGCCCTACACCTTCGCCTGCCTGGCCGAGTCGATGCGCTACCGCACCATCGGTCCCCTGGCGGTGCCGCACCAGGCCACGGAGGACACCGAGGTCGGCGGCTACCTGGTGCCGGCGGGAGCGCAGGTGCTGGGCAACATCTATTCCATCCACCACGACCCGCGCTTCTGGGACACGCCCGATGATTTCGTGCCGGAGCGGTTCCTGCCCCAGGCTGACGGCGCACCGGCCGCCGCGCTGACCGGCAATGCCTTCATACCCTTTGGCACCGGCCACCGGCGCTGCCCGGGGCGCCGCTTCGCCGAGACGGCCGTGTGGCTGCACCTGACCCGGATGCTGCATCGTCTCCGCTTCGCGACGGCGGACGGCAGGCCGCTGTCGGAGGGCGAGGTCTTCGGCCTGGCGATCTCGCCCGAGCCCTACGTCCTGCTGGCGGAACGGCGGCGGTAGTGTCTTCGACCGCGAATCTCGGGTCTCTTCCCAGCCGCGGGATTGCACGGGACCGATGATGCTGAAAGCGGTCGGCGCGCTTGCCGCCGTACTCTTCGTGTCCGTGGCGGTCGTGTCCGTGGGGATGTGGCAGGGGTTTATTCCCGTTCCGGGTCCCCTGCTGGCCCTGTTGGCCGGAGCGAAGGAGCCGGAACACTCGGCGCGTTACTACCCGCCGGACACGCTGGCGTACGGGTGGGCGACGCTGCTGCCGGGCGGCGGTCAGTTTGAGGAAATGCGGGAGGTGTGGGAGCGGTTCAACGAGTATCCGGCGTTTGCCGACCTGGTCGACGAGCTGAAGCGGGACCTGGCGGAGGACACCGGCATTGACTTCGACGCGGATGTGGCGTCCTGGGTTGGCCCCGAGATCTCGGCGGGCCTGCTGGAGTTCGACATCGAGGGGGAGGCGCCGGTGGCGGTGGTGATGATCGACGTTCGTGACCGGGACACCGCCGCGGCGTTCCTCACCAAATGGCGAGGATACATGGCGCGGGAATTCGGCGCCGAGTTCGCGGAGGGTTCCCATCGGGGCGTCAACACCTGGGTTGCTGAGGAGACCCACCAGGCCTATGCGCTCACCGGCGACTGGCTGGTGTATTCCACCGACGGGAATGCCCTCAGGGGGATGCTGGACCGCATTGACGGCGACGGCGATGGCGACGGCTCTCTGGCGCGTGACGCCAATTTCAGGGCGGTGCGGGAGGCGCTGCCGGAACGCCGTTTCACCTCGTTCTACCTGAACTACGAACAGAGCCTGGAGCTGTTTGATGACTTGGCGAGCAGCGGGATTGGCGCTCTGGCGCCGGGCATGGTTGGTCCGGCGGCCTTCACGGAGCAGGCGCCAGCATGGGTGGCCGGCTCCACCGGTTGGATCGAAAGAGGCGTGACGGTGGACGTGGTGATGCCCACCGTGTCCACATTCGGGTTGGAGGAGATGGAGGTGCAGGACCCGGCGGGGCTGCTGCCCGTCGACGCGCTGGGCTTCGTGGCCGGCACTTTCGACCCCGACGTCGATCACTGGCGGACCGCGCTGCGAGAGTATGAACTGGCCGGCCTGTTCCCGGGCCCGGTGTTGATTGACGAAATCAACGACGGCGTTGCCGGAATGTCCGGCGGCGCAGCGCCGGAGCTGGATGCCGACGCCACGCTGGCGGACACGCTGGACCTCGGCTTCTGGCTGGTGGCGGACCTCACGGGAATTGACCTGGAGGCGGATTGCTTCGATCACCTGTCAGGGCAGGCCATCCTGGCGGTGCGCGACTTTGACATTGGCGTCGTGGCCGACGACCCGGCCGCCAACGCAATCGACGTGGTGGCCATGCTGTCCTACCGGGAGGAGGGCAAGGACGGACTGGCCGCCACGATGGACGTCGTTGCGGACCTGGTGCACGATCAGGTCGGTCTGGGAGTCAGTGCGGTTGATGTGGGCGCGGACGATGACGCGACGGTGTTTGATCTGGGCCTCCTGGGCCTGATGGTGGGCGGTCAGGTCGGCTACCGCCCCGGGTACGTCCTGCACGACCGGTACCTGACTCTGGGCACCACCGAGGCCGCGCTGACCACCATCGTGGCGGTGCAGGACGGCCGGGAAGAGAGCCTGTCGTCCGATGGTGAGTACGGGCGGGCTGCCGGCAGTCTGGCAGCGGGCGGACAGTTCCTGGGCTACGTGGACCTGCGGCGCATTGTCCGGCGGATCGAAGGGGAGGACCTGGGGCTGGAGCCGGACGAATACCGGCTGTTGCGGGAAGGGCCAGGCGCGGTGGCGTTCGGTTCCACCGTTGATGAGGACCACAGCCGTGGCAGAGTGGTGCTGACGCTGTTTCCGGAGTAGGTTTTTCAGAAATCGGCGCGGTGGTTCCTGTCGGAGTGTGGACTTCCCGAACCGAGATCGGGCGGGACCGGCAGGGGTTGCAGGGCTAACTCTGCCGGCAGGTATCTCATCGCCCCTGCGATGTGGCGCATCGTGGTGGGTGGGGTTTTTGCCGTCTACTGCGGCAAGCTGATGTGATCGGTCAGCGCTCGTTTCCGGTGCGGGTCGTTGCCGGTGGCAATGCAGGGGGCGGCGGCCAACGCCCGGGATCCGGCAAGATCAGTCCTGCATTGGCCACCAACCGGTGGTCATCGAAGACGGCGCAGATGCGGTCGAGGGGTTCAGGTGGTAGCATCCGATGGGTGCTCCTCGTTTCGATGGGTGCTCCTCGTTTCAGGGTGGTTTTCGGTGTCAATAACCATTATCCCCGAAGCGGGGAGCGCTTTCTTATCGCCTCACCACGCCGCTACACTCATCTCTCCGGTGGATTGGGGCTAAGGCGAGTTGACCGGGCCATCGCGCTCCGCCATCCCAATGGGTCGGACGATTCTCTCAACAGTCGGATTGATTCACCGTAGCCGCCAATTCCCGGTAGCGGCAGAACGCGTTGGCCAACTGCATCTGCCGGGGGGAGCGGCACTCCGGGGTGAACAACTCAGGCGAACCCACCAGGACACACGCGTAGCGTGCCCGGGATGTGGCCACATTCAGCCAGTTCATACTATGGAGAAACTCCATGCCGTGGGGAGCCTCCTCCGGAGCGGAGGTCGCCATGGAATAGATTACGACCTGGGCTTCCTGCCCCTGGAATTTGTCCACCGTGCCCACGTTTGCGCCCGGCAACCGCTCTTGTATCTTGAAAACCTGGGCGTTGTAGGGAGCGATGATGAGCACGTCATCAAGACCGGTCGGGTGTTCCTGTCCATACCGGTCGATCCATCGTGAAGCTCCGTCGGTCAGTCCATTGACCAGGGAAGCCACCGCCTCAACCTCCTCCGCGGACGAGCTCCGGTTGCCAGCATGGGACACGGGGACGAACCGCAAACCGGTACCCCTGATAGGGCCCGGGGATTTGACCTCCTGCCTACCCAGGCCGGGACGCACCGTGAGCTTATCCTCGTAGAAAACCTCGGATGTGAAGGCGCAGACGTCCGGATGCAGCCGCCGGGTTTCCTCCAGGAACAGTCGCTGGTCCTCGCTGGCGGTCTGGCGCTCTCCAAGCAGGTGGCCCAGGGCGGATGAGGTCGGCCGCGAACTCGGCGAAGGTGGCGAGGATATTGAAGAACATCTTTCCCATGGGATCGTCCGGGTCGTGGAGCGCCGGGCCGAGGGCCAGCTTCACGCCGCGTTCCCGAAGCTGGTCGGCGATGGCGCGGTTCGCGCCAGTGAGGTCCTGAAGCGGTCTGGGCCATCCGGCCAGGACGACGGTGGCCAGGACGACGGCGGCCAGCGCCACGACCTCCGGTCGGGGCAGTGACCGGGTTCCGACCAAGTCTCCCCTTCACCCGCGCGCGAACCCCCACTTGCAGACCGGCCTGTCATGGTGTACATAACGTTGTGCGAAGGGGCAGCGCTATGGTGATGGCAATCGGTCAAGAGGATTTGAGCCGGGCGATCCGGGTCCCCCATCGGCTGGACGGCGCCAACGCCCGGGCCTTTCACGATCAGCTGGAGGCAGCCATCGGTTCCGCCCACAAGGTTGTGGTCATCGACATGTCGGATCTGACCTACATCAGCAACGCGGGCCTGAGGGTGATCACCCAGGCTGCGAAGCAGCTGCAGGCTCACGACGGCAGGTTGGTCCTCTGCGCCCCGTCGGATGAAGTCCGGTCGGTGCTTGAGGCCAGCAACCTGGACCGTATGATTGACATGTGGCCGTCGCTGGACGCGGCGGTAGCCGCCCGGGGTTGATGACCGGTTTCATCCGCGCGCGGTACAGCAGCGGGCAGAGGCTGTCTTGCCGGGCTCAGCAGTCCGTATCGCCGGTGGGCATGCCGACCCAGGACATCACGTTGTCGTAGCAATCGCTGCCGTCCCGGGGCGAGTTCATCACCAGCTGGTGGCGTCCGGCCTCCGGCCGGCACCCGTGGCAGAAGGGTATGGGCTCCCGCGCGTCGGGGTCCGGGGCCAGCAGCCGCCAGCAGGCTGGTCGCCATACCGCGGCTGGCATGGGCGCAGCAGGTTCACCGGGTCGGCGCAGCATCACGAGTTCTCCAAACAAAGCTGCGTGGGACTGCCGTAGTCATACTCGTGGCCCACCCCCACACCTTCGGGCATCACGTCGGCAGCGGCAATGTCCATGCGCTCCTCGCAGAGGATGCAAATCCCCCGGGTTGCCGGGGCGTCCGCAAGTTCGCGACACCCCGGGCCGGCGAGCAGCGCGCAGAACTACGCTCCCGGTGGACGGTAGGTGACGGTCTTGGCCACCGCGGCGTCGATTTCCTCCGGGGTGATCAGCTGCACCGTGCTGATGCTCAGTGCGCCTCCGGCGGTGATCACCAGGGAGACGGCCGCCGCCGTGGTGGTATCGGGGAGGTCAAAGACCATGTACAGGTCCGCGCCGCCGAAGGCGTAGTAGAACGCCTCCAGCGTCCCGCCCTGTTCCCGGGCGATGTTGTCAAAGACCTGCCGCCGCGAGGTGCCGCCCTCCCGCAACAGCCCCTGCATTCCCGCCGCGGTGTAGTTTGCCTGGTAAAGATACTTGGGCATGATGCGCTCTCCCGTCCGTCCAGTCTTCGCCTGGGTATTTCTCAACGACCGGGTGCGATGTGTTGACCCGGGCGATCGGGGAATATGGTAATGGTACACGAACCGGGCTGCGCCGCCGCCCGCTGGCGGAGCTGTATTCTCGCCGTCTGTGGCCAGCGGTATTATTGGCCGGCGCGCGCGTCGTTAGACGGAGCAGGGCAATTCTCGGACAGGGTCTGGCGTTGCTGCCCTGATTGTACTGATCTTCCAGATGCCGGACCTCCGCTGGGCTCTCGGGCCGCGCCCCGACTATCGCATTGGGAAATCGGGCAAACCCCTGAAGCGGGCGACTTTGTCCTCTGTGATGGGATAAAGCGTGTTTCGAGAGAACCGAACCAGCGAAGTCCTTCGCCGCCCTGAGATTGGTGCCCAATCCACATGTCGGAAGGAGTAGTAATTCCTGATCCCACCGTCGCCATAGGCGTTTTCGTCGTACCACGGTTCCCCCTGAAACACCCCATAGCCAACATACTGATTCACGCCTGCCCTGGCGACTACAACGTCACCCGGTTGAATATCAAACCAGAAGTACCCCAACATGCGAAGGGCGATTGTGCGGTTCCCCAACTCCTCGACAGCCGTTTCATCCCACAGCTGTGCCAAATGCGCTCTATCGTCTGGTATCGCGCCGACGTCAAATCCAATAGAAATTACGCCGTGCCGAAGGTCGTATCCCCAACGTTCATCGAACGTGGCCCCTTCAAACTCTGCTTCCCTCAAGGTCATGTTGTGTTTCGTCGGTGCCATCGCCCAACATCTAACCATGATCATCTCCGTCGCCGCCGGTTAGTGCATCCAGCCGCCCCTCCGATGGGCAGGTTGTTTTCGTTCTTCATGTAGCCATTCTACCGGTTGACCTGTTGCAACCCGGTCAGTGTCATGTGGTCGCGATTTCCCTATTGGATGGCGGTCAGAGCAAGGTCAGGTTGTCGTAGTCGTCGCTCCTGCTGACCGAGCGAGGATGCACATGGTCATCTTCCAGCACGCGGTGTCGGCACCGACCAGATTTGCCGTAGTTTAGTTTTGCCGGCTCGCCTCCCGGGCCGCGGTGGTCGAGCCCCCTACTGAGCTACATCAATCCGGTCGTTGGAGGCGTCAAACTCGACGTCCAATCTTCCTGCAGCCACCCCAACACGTCGAAACCACTATCGTTTCATTGAGACGTGATTGCAGGGTCGATAATATTGGCCGCCCGGGTCGGTTGCGACCGCGATCGACTGTGAATGTCACGACGCCCCGAAGTACGTAATGGAGGTTGGGTGAACCAAACATTGCAGCGAGCCTGCGACTTACCATCGGTTACAATCTCCCGCATGACGATGAATTGCTCAAGATGTGGCAACACGCTGTCAGAACGAGAAGTGGTTGAGTATAGGCGAGGCCTTGACAGGATGCTGTACGAGGACAATGAGTATCTGCCGGTCGGGTACTCGATGAAACATGCTGAGGCCGACCATCCGCCCGAATGTCGATCATGCAGTTATGACGACATGGATCTTATGATCGACAACTACGGGAATCCGTTGAGATGAAGGCAGATTCAGGCGTTGCCCTGAGTTGAATGTGACAAAATCGGGTCTACGTCAATCCGCCACTTCTCGGGCAACATCGGGTTGCAACGTCTGGGAGGCCAAAAAAGTATCGCCCATATGCGCTGTGGCATACGTCGTCGCCGGAAGATCATCGACTTCGACGAGATCGGGGCAAGATCAGGTCCTCGACGTCCACTCCCAGGGCCCGTGCGATTGCCGTGAGGGTCTCGGTTCGCGGACTGTGCTCCCCTTTCTCAATGCGGGTGAGCGTTACTCTGCCGATCCCCGCGCGCGATGAAAGCTCTGCCTGTGTCAAACCTGCGGTTTCACGAAAATCCCGGATACGGCCACCCAGACTCTCGCGTGCCTGCCGGGCCTGAGCTTCTATCCGCGGCCGGTAGGTCGGATCGCAGTAGTGGCGTGCGAAGTCCCAGGGTATCTCGGACCGGTCACCCTTGACTGTGATCAGGACCACCTCATACGGCGTGGGCAACTCCAGGTTCTTGAGGCCGCCGCCTGCTGAAACTTCCGGCAGGTCGCTGAACGGGATCAGACCGGAGCATCCGTCCACGAAGGTGAGTTCGATGCCTTCATCCAGCGCCGAGGCGGACGACATCATCCGGTCGGCGTTTTTCACCAGCGTCGTGATCATAGTTCCTCACCTCGCATGAATTCGGAACCACTCTGCCCTGATGGCGACTGCATGGGCGTCGAAGGCCTCAAGGATCGCGCGATAATGCCCGGGCGGAGGCTCATGGGAATATTCACCATTGTCCAGGAGGATCCGTGCCCAGTCTTCATTCCCGACGCGTATGTGGACGTGGGGCGGCTCAAAATCAAACTCCCTGGTGCGGATAACGAATTGGTACTGGCCTACGATGGCCACCGTGGGCATATACATCTCCAAGGAGCCCGAGCGTCCAGCTTGCTCCCCATTGATTGTATCACGTCGTGATACAAGTCTTGCCGGCGCATTGACCCAGTAGTAGCGGCTACCGTCTCATCGAGAAACCGTGTGGGATGTCCTTGACATTGCGGTTAGTGAAGGCCACCGGTTTAGCCGGTTTGAGCCCTCCAAGAGGTTGTCTGCCGGAGGGAACCGAGCCAAGATGATTTTTGAGCGAGTCGATTTACCCTGACAGATTGTATGCGCGGTAGTGCGTGTAGCCGGCAAAAGAGACGGAGAACCAGCTTGGTCTCGTTCACTCGCCCATTTCGATCATTGCCCGCAGGGTTAGACCGGGATAAGGACCCAGGCCCGCGAAGGGTTTGTCACCTGGAAACCATGGCGTGCCATGATCTCGAGCTGCGCGTAGTAGTCAGTCAACGTTGGAAGGGCAGGGGTAGAAGCGATGGAGTTTGGTCCTGGCGTCGTCGGTGCCGAAGCGCCAGTTGATCGGGATGCGCGCGGCGTTGCGCCGGGTCTCGTAGGCCGTGATGGCGCGTTCCAGGGCGTCCTCGTCGGGGTTTCTCCCGTTGAGAAAGGCGCGGCTCAACGCGCTGAACTCGATCTCCGCCATGTTCAGCCAACTGGCGTGCTTGGGGGTGTGGTGGAACTCCAAGCGTTTCACGATGAGTCGGGCCTCGGCCGCAGGGAAGGTTTCGTACAAGGACGCCATGCGGTGGGTGTTCAGGTTGTCCAAGACCACGCGGATCACTGGGGTGAGGGGATAGGCTACGTCCACCAGCCAACGCATCTGGTGGGCGAAGTCCTGCATGGTGCGCCGCTCGGTGATAGCGATGTGGCGCCAGCCGGCCATCGGCTCGCAGAACAGGAAGAGATTGCGGGTGCCGCCTCGGCGGTACTCGTAGTCCTGACGTCGGGATCGTCCCGACTGGGCCGGCAAGGGTTCTCGCACCTCGGCCAGCAGTTGAGTGGAGGTCTCGTCGAAGCACACCACCGGTCGGCTGGGGTCGTAGGGCTCGGCATACAGGTCCAGCACGTCCTCCATGGCCGCCACGAACTCCGCGTTCATCCGGGAGATGCACCACTGCTGTTTCTGCCAGGGCTTGAGGGTGTTTTTTTGAGCCGGAGCCTGACCGTCTCGTATGACAGGCTCTCCACCATCCCCAACTCCACCACCTTGTCGGCCAATAGGCGCAGGGTCCAGTGGTCGCGTCCGTCGGGAGCGTCGCTGCACGCTAGGGCGATCAGGTAGGCTTCGCCGCGATCATCCAGCTTGCGATACCGGTTGGCCTGGGGATGGTAATATAGCACACCGTCCAATCCCTCCTCGGCGTACCGCCGCTTGGTGCGAAACACCGTGCGCTGCGACGTGTCCAGCGCCGCCACCACCTGGGACGCGCTCCAGCCTGCATCGGTCTTGAGCAGGATGCGCGCCCGATTGATGACCCGGGCCGAGCGCTGGCCCCGACGGATCAATCCCTCCAGCTGGGTCCGATCTTCTGCTGACAACCGTACCGCAAATTTCTCCTGAGCCATGGCTGCCGCACCTCCCGCACCGCTGTTTCCCACCACCGTAGCCACCATGGCCGGTTTCTTCTTCGATATGACGATGCCAGTTTGACCGAGTACTAGTGGGACCCGTGAGAGAGCGGTCAGAAGGACACGGTCACGCTGGCCCCCAGCGTTTCGGCCCGCCAGTGCGGGATATAGTAGGAATAGGCTTGGGAGGTCACCGGCTGGGCGCGCACCGGGTAGCGGGCCCTGGCGTCGAAGCGCAGTTCCAACTCCTCGCCGGGAGGCAGGTCTTCCAGATACAGGATCACCTTTCGTCCGGCGACTTCGTAGCGCTTGACCCTCTCATGGTCCTCCACCAGCCGCTCAACCGTTTCGATCACGGGGACGAACCCCGTGGGTATCGCCACGTCCAGCACGACCATGCCGGCGTCCGGCGCGGGTCCAGTCGATTCCGGCGGTGTGAAGGAGAAGCGGGCGCTCACCTCGATCAGGTCGTCAACCGCCACGTGGTCGGCGCTGTACCCAACGTCGATTTGGAACATTTCCACCGCCGGACGATCCACTTCCGTCATATTGAACCTTTGCACCACCTGGCCCACCACTCGGCCTGACCCGGCGGCGCTGATCTGCAAGTCGGCCCCGGCGGGCAGTTCCACAATCTGCAGCACGTCGGCGTTGTCCGCGGTGATGACCACCCGCCGGCTCCAATCGCCGGAGACAAGGTCAACGGTCATGTCAACGTCGAACCTGGCCTGCGCCGCATACCCAATCAACGCCTGCAGGCCCACCACCGTGTCCTGCGTGGAGCCGTATCCGCCGAAGGCATTGCGCTGAGACACCAGCCATCGGGCGGCGTTGGCGGCATTGATGGCATCCCTGCGTTCCAGCAGGGCCAGCAGCCCATAGCCGGTGGTTTCGACCGCTGCCGGACTATCCCAATACAGCCCGTCTGCGTCAGCGGTTCCCAGATCCAGCAGAGCCTCGATCGCGTCTCCGGCGTAGCGGCTATCGGCAAGTTCCAGCGCATAGGCCACAATGGCCATGGTGTAGGGATCCGTAACGTCGCCCAGCCGGCTCTCCAGGTAGCGAACCGACGCATCCGACTCCCGGTCGTAACCGGCTTCGTGCAGGGCGATGGCGACGTAGGCGGTGAGCGCGGTATTGCCCTGGAGGCCGCCCAGCAGTTCCTGGTTGTGCAGGAACCCGACGGGTTCAAATGAGCCGTCATCCCGCCGGTGGTCAAGTATCCAGTCGCCAGCGTCGCGGATCACGGCGTCGTCGATGTAGATGAGCCCGTCGGCCTGGGCAAATGACTTGAGCACAAACGCGGTGAGCCACAGGCTGCCTTCGGGGTCGGATTGCCCGAAGGCGGAAAAACTGCCGTCGCTGCGCCGGTAGGTGAGTTCCCGCTGGTAGCCCGTGGTCATCAGATGCTCGGCTTTCGCCATTACCTCCGGCTTCAGCTGGTCCGTGGCGTCCAGGTAACGGGCGACGAATATGTTGGGCGCGAACAGGATCATATTCTGCTCGCCGCAGCCATACGGCATTTGCAGCAGGTTTTCCAGCCCGTCCAGCGTCTGCGCCAGGTAGCTGCCGGTGAAGGCTGCGTAGGCGCGGTTGGAACCGGAAACCGCTCCCGGCGGCGCGGCCAGGTTGAAGTCCCGATGATCTTCGGCGGACAGGATGATGTTGTTCACCACTTCCTGGGCCACTCCTTCCGGTTCCACCAGCAGTTCCCTGATAACAGCGTCTGCCGCCGTCTCGCTGCGGGCCGTTACCTGGATGGGCAGGCTGCCCAATTCCGTCAGCCGGATGTCAAACTCAACCCCGCCCACCTCGTTGGGCGCGACCGTCACCGTTCGCGTCGGGTTGTCCAGCAGCGCAAAATCCGCAGACTCCTCAATCTCCACACGGAACTCCTGGGGCGTGTCCAGGTAGTTGTACAGGGCTACCTTGACCGGAAACTCCTCGCCGCGAATGGCGGAATAGGGCAGGTCAACCTGCAAAAAGAAGGGCTGGAACACGGTCAGCTCGGCGTTGCCGATGCCCAGGCCGTGTTCCGGCGAGACGCCCACGGCGCGCAGGTTCCAGGTGGTGATGCTGTCGGGCGCGGTTGCCGGCAGCGTGGCGTTGCCCTCCGCGTCGGTCATCACCTCGGCCCAAAGCCAGGTTTCCGGGAAGAACTGTCGCACCCTTTCCACTTCGGCCAGGCCGGCCGGAGACTCTGCCGCACCGTCGGCGCTCTCCGCCGCCACCATTGCAGCCGGCATCGCGGTAGAATCAGGAGCAGGGTTTTCGAAATCGGCTCCATTCGGCACCGATTTGTTCGTCATCACCACCAGACCGGCCGCGTCAAAGGTTTCGGCGGCGCCGCGCGTTCGATATGGATCAAAATGAACCTCCGCCTGCGGCAACGCGTACAGCCGTTCCAGTTCGGCAAAAACCTGCTGCAGGTTGATCCGGTTCTCTGCCAGCATGAACACCGACCGGTCCACCGCAGCCAGCCCAACCTTCGCCGGACCCGCCGTATGCACGCTGATCTCCATGGCATCTCCCGGCTTGACCTCGTCCGCGTTGAACGCAACGTCAACCGACATTGGGTAGTCGGCCGAAACCTTGAAGGGAATGTAATCGGCGGCCACTTCGTTATTGGGCAAAATCTGGTACGCCACCAGCCGCGCCTCCGGCGCCATGGCCGGCGTCAACTCAAACGCGATCTCCGGGGAATGCGCCACATCGGAGAAAACCACCCCGCCCCGGCCCAGCACCTCGTAGTAAAACCGCCGCGCCTCGGCGGTGGAGTTAACGCGAAAGGTCGCCCGGTCGCCAACCGATAGTTCGGCGTCGCCGGTTTGCGTCACATGGATGAAATTCCCGGACGGTGAATAACCCGCCGTCAGGGTCCGCCCAATGTAGCCGTCCGGCGACTCCACACTAACGGACAGCCGGACCGCCTCCGCCGGCGGGTTCAACTCCAGCAGCGCGCTGCCGCTGTCTCCAGTCGTTGCGGTGTGGGATTCGTCTCCGACCAACTCAAAATCCCGTCCCAAATAGGTCGCCGTTACCCTCAAATCCGTAGTCACCGGCCGCTGGTTCGGGGTCTCTGCAACCACCAGCACTCCGATGGGCAACCCCGGCTTGAAGGACAGGCTCTCCGGTATCAGTTGCAGGTTTACCGGCGCATCGGCAACGGTCAACAGCCGGGTAACCCGCTCCTCATAGCCGGTGGTGGGTTCTCGTACTGTAATCTCCAGCTGCAGGTTGCCCTGCCCGCCGGCTGCCGCGACGCCAGCCACATAGCCGGCCGGCGGAAGTTCGAAGGACGCCGCGCCTTCAATCTCGCCCCCAAAGCGGGCGTATTCCTCCCAGGTTCCCACGTAGCGGGAGGCGACGATTTCCAACTCGCCGCGCACCGGCTTGCCGAAACTGTACTCGGCGGACACCACGCCGGCGATTGGCTCATCGACCAACGCCCACTCTTTGGGCAAATCAACGGAGATTTCATACTTGGGCAGTACGTACTCCTCGACACGGACGTCCAGCTGGGTCTCCTGCTCCTCCGCTCCGGCGATTATTTTCCAGACGCCCAGGTTGGGTTCGGTGGACAGTGGCAGGCCGGCCTCGGCCATGCCGAATTCGTCGGTCTCAACCGTCCGCTTGAACACCTTGATGCCCTTGGCATCCACGATTGACACTTTAACCGGCCCCGGCAGCGGCTTCAGGTCGGAGTCCAGCCGCAAGGCGCGGATGCGGATCTGCTGCCCCGGCTTGTAGATGGGCTTGTCGGTCTCCACAAACAGCAGCTCCGCGGGTTCCTCCACTCGCACCCTCGCGTCGTCGGTAAAGGCGCCGTCATCTGCGCCCCTGCCCTCAATCTGCAGCGTATAGTAGCCGGCGGGCAGTGTGGGCACGGTCAGGGGTATGGAGCCGGCGCCAGCTACCGATGCGTTGGCTTCCGCGACCGGACTGTTTCCCTGCAGCAGGACCAGCCTCACATCGCCCCGGGCCGGTTCCGCGCCGTCAAACAGGGACACCGACACGATTTCCGTACGTTCGGCTTGGAGTACCGCAGGAGCTGCCGCCAGGTAGCCGTCCACGATCTCCGAGTATGCCCCTGGCGCCGGCGCAGGCGTAGCCGGCCCCGGCGCGGTGGGCGTCATCTCCGACGGGAGAGTGCAGGCCGCCGCCACCGCGGCGAAAATTATGGCGGCCAGGGCCGCGTGGAGCAGCTTGAGGCTCATCTCAGCGTCCTTGTACGAATTCCACCGACGGCTCGGCCCTATCGGCTATAGTACGACTGTCGAAGAAAACCAGATCTGACCGGCACGTCGCATCGGCAGCAGGATCTACCTGGGTCACATGGAGTATAAGCTCAGCACCAAGGTCGGGCGTGATCCGATTCGCCCAACCACCTATTACGTACGGCAGCGCGTCCGCAGACTTTCGCCGCCGATGGCAGCCATAGCAATTCCCGAGGACTGATCGCCGCTTTCATGCGGCTGTCCTCTGTTGACAGGCGGGCCTGGCGATAGACACGGTGCGGCGGGATCATCATAATGGTCACCGCGAGATCCATCACCGCGCTACACCAGAAACGACCCCGAAGCAACCCAGCATGACCTTACCGGCAACCATGCTCGAACCGAGCGCCACTCCCTCGTGGGCCGAGAGGTTCTTCCCGACGTCCGGAGCGCCGGTCGAAAAGGTAGAAGCGCTGGCCGCCGCCCGGCGCCGAGCCGAGGCGCTCTTCCACACCGATGCGGATGAACTCCTGACGTACATGGAGTCGCCGGAATGGGGTTTCAGCGCCGACCACCTGAGGCAGGTGAACGGCGTGATGGATGAGTTCCTGGGCGCGACCGCGAGGCGCGAGGTGAGGCGGCTTGCGGCTCAGCGCGTGGAAGAGGATGGCTCGGAGCACGGCATAGCTGGCCAGTGGTTCACGGAAGAGAGGTTCGACGAACTCCGCGATCTGCTGGACACCGCGGAAGTGCCGGACCGACTCCTGGTAGCGTGCTACGCGTGGCTGGAGGTTCACGAGTTGGCCCAGGCGGCCTACCTGCTGGCGCAGAACCGGAAGCTGCCGCAGCCTGATTTCAGCAACTTCAAGCAGACCCCCGATGAGATGGAAGGGGACCTGCGCTTCATCAACGCGGTGTGACTGGAAACGAACCATGCCCAGCGCCCGTCAAGGCGACATCCACGATTATGACTTCGGCCCCGTCATCGGGGCCGAACTTTCGGGGCGGCGGCCGGCCCGGATCATCAGCACTGACGAGTTCAACGAGAGGTTCGGCACGGCGATAGCGCTGCCGATGTCGAGCAGCATGCCGGCCGAGCGGTACCGCACCCGACAGCACGTGTATGTAGCTGGCGTCGATTCATGGGCATCGACCAGGCAGGTGAGAGCGGTGCACCAGCGCCGGTTGAGCGCCATCATGGGTCGGGCAACACCCGATGAGCTGGACGACATCATCGAATCGCTGGCACGACGGTTTGCCACGACCCATCGCACAGGTGCGGTGGCAACAGCCGACGGAATTGTGCCGATAAACGCTGGCACGCTCTGGAGGCTTCCGGTGATCGGACCGGGCGGCGGGACGTTTTTCGCCACCGTTCCGGTCATCGATTACAACACCGGCAACAGCCTGGCCATCACGGTGGAGGTCGAGGAGCAGGAACCCAGACCCGGTTCCCCGGGTGATGTGCCGGTAACCGTGCTGGGCTCGAACGGCTCCGTGACGGCACTGATCCAGCGGGTGAGAACTATGGATGTCGGCGAGCGCGGTCTGAGCGCTGCGGGCCGAATACAGCCGGAGAGCGGGGGGCCGTCATCAGACGGCTCATCTCCATGATCCAACCTCTGGAAGCGTAGCCGGCGGAGACCACCGGCGAGAACAGCTGCCGCTGGGGAGAATCTCATCATGCTGACGGAAGGCTCATACGAAGCTCGGATTGCTGGGGTCATCCGACGACACCTGGAGGCGAGGTTCCGGTGGATCTCCTTCGACGCCATCATGGTGGTGCTGCGGACCGACCAATGGGGCGACGACAGCATTCACGTGTACCTGGTCTATGAAGAGAACGGGGAGACGCTGGATCTCCGCTGGCTGAGCGGCATCCGCAACCGGATGCGACGGGAACTGCGCGACCTGGCGGCGGACGTCCCGCTGACCACCTCGTACATCGACCGGTCGGAACTGGCTCCGTTGCTGGACCTGCTCGTGTCACCGGAGGCGGCGGACGAGAGCCGGGAGCTGCTAACACCTGAGATGGACGGCCCGATCAGCCTGGGGACGTGCAACCTCTGCCAGGAGATGGTGCACGATCTTGACGCCAGCGGCCACCTGATCGAGTGCACCGCCAGGCAGGACCTCCCCATTCCGTTCGACATGAACCCACCGGGATATGACCAGTCATTGCACCTTTCGGTGCATGATGGCAGCGGGCTCTACTGGATGGAACTGGCGGTGCGGGCCGACACCACCCTGCGGCAGCTGGACGAGTTCCTGCGCGGGATGTGGCTGGAGTGCTGCGGCCACCTCAGCGAGTTCAAGATCCAGGGGACTCGCTACTCCAATCTGGCGCCGCACCCCGACGATCCCAACGCCGCCGCCATCCGCGCCGACTACTGGATGGAGGATGACGAAGAGCACATGGACGTTGCCGTGGCTGCGGTGATGCCTGAGGGCGTGGAGGTGATCTACGAGTACGACTATGGGAGCACGACGGAGCTGTACCTGAAGAACCTGGGCCGACATGGCGACCTGGTGGGCCTCTTGCGGTCCCGTCAACCGTGGCATGGCGATCGCACCGCGGTGCTGGCCCGCAACGAGCCCGACGAGGAGTGCGTGGCCTGCCAGGAACCGGCACGCTGGCGGCTGCTGGCCCCGGACACCGACGCGCGGGAGCCCATACCCTTCTGCGACGAGTGCCGACCGGAGGCCGGACGCTACCAGCTGGTGATGAACTCGCCCCGGGAGGGTATCGACTGCTATGACAACGTGATGTCCTGGGATGGGATGCCCATCGGCGAGCCGGACTATGACACCATCTGAATGGCCGCCGCTTCTCATGGCTGGATCTCCTTGGTACCGGGTTTTGAACTGCCCGCCTTCGCGGCGCTGACGCCGCAACAGACTGAAACCCAGCGGCGTCGCGCCGCGACAGAACACGGATTGCCTCGGAGAAGGATTACCCGGAAAAGGGGATGCCAATGTGGTACATCAGCGGTTATGTAACCACGTCGGGCCGGCTGCCCCTTACAGGTGCACACCGGCCCACCAGAACCATACCGGCGCCCTGGCCATCATGTCTCCGTGTTCGCGCACGGATCGTCGCCGATCTCAGCCGCACCCGAACGGGATCCCGCCCGAACCGCCGTCCGGTTGGGGATCGTCCTGCTGTTCCTTCCAAACGTACCAGCGAACCACTTCGCTGACGCGTTCGAAGTCCTCCCGCACTTGGGCGAGCTCCGCCCGCAGCCGGGCGAGTTCGCCGTCCTCGGCGTGCCGGGCCTCCAGCTCGGCGATGCGGCCGCGCAGCTCGGCGTTCTCCAGGCGCAGCGCCTCCGCCTCGGCGCGGAGCTGGCGGACCTGGCCGGCCCGGCTCTCCCTGGCCTGCCGCAGGTGCTCGGCGCACATCGTGGCCGGCGGAACGACCGGTTCACCACAGCCGCCGTAGGCGCAGATCCGCTTCTTCTTCTGGCGCTCCCGCCACTCCCGCTGCCGCTGGGCGTTCGACTTGGCCATGATCATCCCTCCCGCTTCTGAGCGTTACGGGATTGTGCCGCGAACGTAACGCTGCTCCCGACACAGTGGGGGGTGGTGAGTAGCCGGGCGGGCACATTGGTTTGCGTCATCCGTGCGGGAGGTGGCCAAAACCTCGTTACGGACGGGCCGGATCGGGACAGTCGGGGGGATGAGGTGGGAGACGTGCTCAATCGAGCAGGGGCGCAGGTACATTGATTTGCGCGGGTTTTCGCCGGTTTCGGCGGCGCCGTTACGGGGCGTTCCCCGGGGAACTTTGCCCTACCAGCGGTGCAGGCCGCACCGGTGGCAGCGCTCCTGGACCAGGGTGGCCCAGCCCTCGGGGGTGTGGGCGAAGAGCCAGGCGCCGCAGTGGACGCACGGTCCATCGGCGACCGCGGGCAGCGGAATGTCGGCCTCGTAAAGAACGTCGAGGATGAGCTCGTGGATCTCGGCCGGCTCCATGTCGGCGGTCAGGCAGTCGTCAATGGCGGCCGCCAGGTGATCCCTGGCGGTGATAGGATCTTGCATGGTCGAAGCCTCCTTGCAGGTTTCGTCCGGACCGGCGTCGTGTTCGAGCACGACGCCGGTCGCTGTGGTGGGTGAAAAATGCGCCGCCGGCATGCTCCAGGAGCACGACGGCGGCGCGGATCGGCGCGGGCTGGAAGGTCAGTCCGCCGGTAGGATGAACGTCGGCGCGCCGTCTTCACCGTGGCGGTGGTTGGCCAACGCGGTGACGACACGGTTGGTCTGGGCCACGTCCTAGCTCAGCTGGTCGACGCGCCGGATCAGCACGACCAGGAGGGGCACGATGGAAGCCAGCAGGGCGGCGCCCACGGCGATGGAGTAGTAGTCGCGCGCCACGGCAGCGGACAGCTGATGCTCGTCATCACGGTTGCGCTCGGTAATACGCCGCCACTCTCTGGTCAGCGTCGAGACCTTCTTGCGATGTCTGGAGGATCCGCGCTGTGCTCGTCCCACACGGCGCTGCAATCGGTGATAGACGACAATAAGGAATGCCGCCCCCGTTGCCTCACCAGAGAATGTTACCGAAACTTTAGCACCGGGGATCAGTTCCCGCCAGCGCCATTCCCGGCAGTCCGCTGGGTGGCGTTGATGCTGCAGCAGTCCCGGCGTAAACCAGCTCCTTTGCCATGATGCCGCGCCACTCTTTCAGCCGGCGCTGCATGGTTCGCAACTGGGTCTCGCTAAACCGGTCCGGGTGTTCTGACTGCAACCGTCCCATCAGCGCCGTGCCGGTGGCGTCCGGCTCGGCCTGCAACCAAGCCAGCACGTCTGCCCAGACTCCTTCGAAGGGATCCTTGCGGGTCCGCCAGTGCCGCGGCGCGCGCACTTTCACTACGTGAGTGGGGCGTACCTCGCCCTGTCGCCATAGGCTGGGCAGCTTGGCCAGGAACCGTTCGAGGCTTTCGCCGCTTGGGGTTTCCCGCACTGACGGCGCTGTTGCTGCCACCAAGGCAGACTGGGCTTCGCGGATAGTGTGCAGCAGCAGAACCGGGTCCAAACTGGAGCGATGATCGTTCAACGCGGCGTGCAGCTCAGCGCCGGTTGCGTCGTGGCTGATCAACCGGTCGCAGGGTGTGGCGGGCGGACTGTAACGCTTGACGGTGGTGGCGCCGTCTCTGACCTTCTCGATGAGCTTGAACGATGGCTGGAAGAAGTTCACGTAGAGGCGCACCGCCTCGTAGAGATAAGCCATGGTCTGACCGGACACTTGGCCAGAGTAGCGGTCATGGCCGACGAAGCGCCTCACCACGGAGCCATTCTTCTGCTCGATCCAGGCCTGGTCGTTCTTGCGGTAGGGCCGCGACCGGGTGAATTCGATGCCGCGGTCGGCACAGTAGGTGATCAGCGTCTCGTTGATGAACGCGCCGTCGTTGTCCGAGTCGATGCCCAGAACCGGGAAGGGCAACTGCTGCGAGATGGCCTCCAGTCCTTCCACCACCAGGGATTGCTCCCGGGCCAGGAGGGGAACCGCCTCGGTCCAGCCGGTGCAGATGTCGGTGGCCACCAGGCTGTGGATGAATGATCCGGACACGGAGCCGCCGCAGTGGGCCACCAGGTCGATCTCAAGGAAACCCGGTGGCGGTCCGTTCCAGTCGTTGTAGGTCCGCACCGGAACCCGCTTCCCCATGGATCGCCCGCGGCGAGGTCGGCGCCGGCTCCCTGCCGTGGGACGAATGGGTTTCAACAGGCGATCCAACGTGGCTGCGCTGGCCGACAGCAACCGGCTCCGCACCTCCGGGTCGAGCTCCAGATGGCCATGGCGCTCCATGGACTCCACCAGATGGGGCATCGCCGCCTTGAGACGCTTTCCGCAGATCCGGTCGGCAGCTTCCCAGACCATGATCACCACCTCTCTCACCGCCTCATCGTAGAAGCGCCGGTCCCGCCCAGGACGCAGCACGCCTTCAGCATCGTCAGATCGCCGCAACAGCCGAATGGCGTGCTTGCGGTGATGACCGGTTACGGCCACGCATTCGTCGAGGATGCGGGTCTTATCGTGTTTTGAGGACGCTCGGTAGCGGTCCCGTATCGTAGCCAGCAGCTCCTGTTTTGCCATCTTGCTCATGCCTCCTGCCACACGAACGCCTCCCGATTTTCGGTAGCATTCTACGTGCGGCAATCACTTCCTATAAGTAACCTTTTTATTGAGGCAATGCGCCTCTTGCGCCGACTATTCTTGCCGGTTGGGATGGTGTAAACCGTCCGGCACGGAGGTGCCGGATTTTGATCAAAGACCGACAAGTCAGACTTTTGAGGCAAAAACGTATGGAAGGAAAAACACAGGAGACGGCGGCCGCCATGTCTGGGACAAGGTGGGCGGTGGCTTGGGATTATCGAAGGCCGTGGCCGACAACCTGAGCCGCTACACCCAGGCATTGCTGGAGATCGCGAGACAACCCAGTCAGCGTTCAGAGCGGCAACGGTTGCTCCGGGGGGACACCGCCGCCCTGCTGCACCGGTGGGCAGCCGCCGTCGCTCCCCATACCCTGAACCCCGAGCAGACGCCCGTCATCACCGAATACGGCGGCACAACCTTCCGCAGCCAGCCGGAGGCCCGCTGGGCGGCGTACTTCGACCAGCGGGGCATCGTCTGGGAGTACGAGCCGGCGCGGTTCAACGGGTGGACGCCCGATTTCCTGCTGGTCCTGAACGGCAACGAGGCCTACGCCGAGGTCAAGCCGGTGAGCGAGTTTCCCATGGATGTGGCCCAGCGGATATTGAACGCCGGTCGCGGCGGCGACGTGCTGATCCTGGGAAAAGGATCGCGCCATGCCTGGCGTTACGATGGCGACGGTTGGAGCGCGGTGGACCTGACGATGTAGCGCGAGTCTCCGGGCGCCGACCCCCATGACAATCGCCGCACTCGACGGGGCGCCCGGCATCGCAGGTCCGTCAACCCGATGCGGCGGCCGTGGGCCACGGAAATCGCCCACGTTGAACGCGGACAACCGGCGTTCGTCGTGAGCCAGCACGGGATGCCGCGACGGATGCGTCCGTCCGGTGCGACGCCGGCAGGGCCGGGCCCGATCCTCCCGGCCGATTTATATCGCCACAGCGCCAGCTCTTCGCACATCGTTACGCACGGCGTAACCGGTTGGGTTCGCGGGTGTGGTGACCTCCCTCCCGGGGCAGCGGGGAGAATTGACGGGAAATCTGAATACAATCCGGGCAAATGACCCGCATCCTCCGGAGGTGAGAACATGCCCCAATGTGTTGCCTGCGGCGCCGAACTGGAGCCGCCCGTTCGCACACCCCACACCGTCTACGTCAAGACCCTCTACCGCATCGGCGGCCAGGACTACTGCCGCCACCACATCATCAGGGCCGCGGTGGCGGCCGGCGTCATCACCGAGGTCAGGCACGGCGCCGGACCGGCGGTGGCCATGAACCACGGAACGTCCCCCGTGCCACGCGACCGTTCCTTCCAGGCATGACACGCCAGGCATGACACGCCAAGCATGACACTATGGACGCCATCATCCTGCCTGGGCCGACTCGCCCGTCGGGATGGAACTGCGCGAATCGCCACGGCGCCCTTCGCGCCCACTAGCGCAGCTGAGCCCGCCTGCGCGGCGCCGGTTTCGAGTAGACCCGTCGCCTCGACGTGCTGACGGTGGACGTGCTGACGGTGGACGTGCTGACGGTGGACGTCATGGGCCGCTGCGGGCACGGCTGCGGCGACGGCAGGGAACTGCGATCAAAGTCGGTGCAGGCCCGGTGGTAGCCACCCCGCAGGACACGGCCTGGATCCCGTTACGATCCCCGCGCTGGACCCCGCGACCGCGCGAACGAACACCATGAAAAGGAGCAACCCCGCTCAAAAATCCGGCCGGCTGTGGCGGAGACATGCTCATCCTGGGCCAGGGACCGCGCCGCGCCGGCACTTGGCCATGCTGGCGCGAAGGTGTGGGGCAGGGGAGCCTGGGCGAACCCAATGCCGCGGTTCCGGCGACTCCGTCTATCTGCGGCTGTCCCTGTATATAAAAGGGGGTACTGTGCGCCGCCTTGGGCCGAGATTCGGGCGCCAGGAAAGCGTCGATGGCCGCTTGAGGGGTCTGCAGGGGGCGTTGCAATCTGGTATGGGCCCGTTGACTGATGAGTGTCCCACTCTTACACTGTGCATCGTATAAGGGGTGTAGCGCGCGCCAATCGGTGGCGACATTGCAAAATGCGACAGTCGGGGGGTTGCTTAAGGAAATGAGTATGGTGCATGCATGGTATAGGGGGCATGGCGCGCGGATCCTGATTCCGGCTCCCTCCAGAGCGTCTGCGACCATCGACAGTCGGGCTCCGCACCGAGGCGGCAAGGATGCCGTTTCCGGTTGCGTATGCTGGCAACCTGTCATTCAACGACGACGTCGAGGACGCGGACCGGCGCTCTCCGCCGCCGGTCATCACCTCGGCAGAAGGAAAACACCGGGTATTGAAGGTGAACGATGGTGACCGGGCACCGCGAACCGAATCCATTGCTGCACTGCCTGTGGCAGGCGCCATTCTCCAGCCCGAACGATCTCAGCGGGTGGGGACACCTGACGCTCAGCCAGTGTCAGAAAGGATTGCAGGAGCTCCGGCGAGAGGGGCTGGCCATGCAGTTCACGTTGGGGATCTGGGATCGGGCGAAGGCGCGCTGGTGTCTGGCGGAGGAGGGGATCCACCATTGCCAGCGGATGTTGCACGAGGAACCGCCTTCGCCAATTGTAGAAAGCGGATTGCGAAACCTGTCGGGGCGACTGCTCATGATGGAGCAGGTGTACGCCCTCCTGCCGAAGGTTATGGACACCGCCGAGGACCAGCCAAGCGAGGAGGGCGTCGGTGCAACGGGACCGATGCACAGGGTCACCAGGTTCCGGTGGCTGGCGAGCACCGGCATCCAGGCGGTGGCGGAATATGACGGCACCTGGACGGTGGCATTCCTGTGGGCGGGAAGATGGAACTCGGGCACAGACCTGTCCGACAAATTGAGAGGCCGGTTCGATGATCTGGAGCCCGTGGCGCCCGAAGGTTGGTGGGAGGGAGGCGGAGAGCCGGAGGCGTTTCCCTGGGAACCGTCCCTCTGGTGTGTCATCGCCGAGGACGCGTGGGCGGCCCACGTCGCACTCCAGGAACTGCGCGCCATCGGGGTCGACCGGTCACGGATACGGGTGGTCGCGCCGGATGTGGAAACGAGCCTGCCGGCCCGGATCCCGCGGGCAGTCGGGAACGTGGCGGAACGAACGGAGGCCCCTCGGGTGGGCCGGCCGGCCCGCATCAGGTCCTGGTTGGCGAAGCCGCAGTACCAGGCCATGAACGTCCGCCTGCCCTACCGCATCCTGGGAACGATCGAATCGTGGCCCGCCTGCCGCCTGTCCCATATTTCGCGGTTCTGCCGCGAAACCAACAGCAAGGTGCAACCGGCACTGTCAATGCTGAAGGACGCTGAGCTGGTAGTGGAGTTCGACGGCCATCATTACCTCACCGACGCGGGTCTGCTCTGGGCATCCCGTAGGGACAGGGTGCATATCAGCACGGTCAGAGCCAGGTTTGCCACCTTCTGCGCTGAGGATAGCCGCAACCGGAGGCGCCTGGTGAAACACGACTCCGGCCTGGCGAATCTGGCATCCAGGCTGAGCCACCAGAGGGTGCCGGTGGTCCCCGGCTGGCGGGCCGTCACCGACTACGGCGGCGTCACCCAGCTGGCGCCCGACGCGGTGGCGCGTCTGCACTCGGAGGCCCACGGCGACCAGTGGTACTTCCTGGAGTACGAACGCTCCGCGGACAGACTGGACACCATAGAGCGCAAGCTGGAACCCTACCTCATCCTCGCCGCGTCGAGCCCGCCGGTCCTGGTGCCGCTGTTGGTGGTGTGCCAGGAGCCGGAGGCGGAGGAACTATTCTGGAGAGTGGGCGGACACCTCCCCATGTATACGACGAACTACCCTGAGGCGACCCGTGGCGTACTGGTCGGAGAGGAAACCGTCTGGCGCCAGAACGGGCAAACCGCGGCCCTGCACCTTCCCGAGAGCCGAGACGTTCCCTGATACCCGACGCCGCCGATGCCCGACGCCGACCCGAACGCCAGGTGCGCGCCCGTCGGAACCGCGTTCAAAGGTTATGACCATGAACACCCCGCGATTGACCCTGACCAACCTGTTGGATCCCCAGCGTCCGGACCCATGGGATCCTCACACCTGGTTGCATTGGCCGCTGGATAATTTTCAGCGACAGCCGGCGCACATGGATCCAGGGCCGGTGCTGATCCTGGGCGGAGCCGGTACCGGGAAGACGCACGCGCTGCTGGGTCGCGCCATCCACCTGGTCCGCTCGGGAGTGGATCCCAACGCGATAGCCATCATCGCTTCCACCGCCTGGACCGCCCAGGATATGCGCGTGCGGCTGTTCCAGGTCATCGGATGCGACCCCGCTGCCGTCGGTCTCCACATCGGAACCCTTCACGACTTCTGCCTTACCAAGTTGCTGCGACCGTATGCGGCATCGCTCCCGAACCTGCCGCAAAGCTTCAGCGTATGGACCCAGGGGCAGAGCCTCGATGCCCTGGCGCGGATCGTCGATTCCGACCCCCAGGTTCGAACCGCCCGCCGGAGGCGGACGGACCCGGCGCCGATCCTAGAGTGGATCTCCGCAAACGCTCAACGCACCCCGGGGCAGCGGGTGAAGCCGACGCGAGGTGAATGGTATCGGTACGCCGTGAAGTACCGACGCGAGAAAGAGGCCCAGCACTCGCTGGACCGCACCGATCTGCTGGTGGTGACCCACTACGCTCTTCGGAAACACGCCCACCTGCGTGACCTGTGCGCCTCCGGCCCGGCATCCCATATGCTGGTGGACAACTTCGAGGATGTGAGTCCTCTCCAATACGAGATCATCCGCCTGATGTCCGAAGCCGAGAGGTCGGTGTGCGTGGCCATGGACCCCAACCAATCGCTCGGGCGACCGGGCCTCGTGCTCCCCAACGCTTTCGACAGTTTCACGACCGATCACGACGAGAAGGCGGAGTATTTCCTCGACATCAATCACCGCACATCCGCCTCGGTCATGGCGTCGTGGCGCAGTTTGGCCCAGCACGATGCAATGACCGCTCTGCAGGATGACCGGCAACTGGAGCTGCGGCCCCGGAAATTGAGGCCCAATGCCTTTGCGGTTGATGGTACGCCCCAGGACCAGTACCGCCGCATCGCCGACGATGTCAGGAGGTGGGTGGAAGAGGGAACCTTCGAGGCCGGCCAGATCGCCATACTGGCGCGCCGCCGGCAATCGCTGCTTCGCTTGCGGCCCCACCTGGAGGCCGCGGGCCTTCCGTTCACCGCCCTCGGTGATTTCATCGGAACCAGCGACCCCGAGGTCCAGCCGGTGCTGGCCATGCTCACCCTGGCCGTCAACCCGAGGAACGTCCGGGCATTCCACAACGCCGGCAACCGCACCCCGGACCCCTTCCACCGCGACGTCAACGCCAGAATCGTCAGTGAGGCGCGATCCGCCGCCGCGCACCCGGACACCGACCTCATCGAGGCCGCCATCCAAGTCCGCGCGGGCCTGCCACCTGACTCAACCGCCCATGAGGACCTGTCCCGCCTCATCGATCTGTACCATGAACTGCAGGGCATGATGGCAGATGGCGACTCCGGCGTCGCCGACATGCTGGAACTGGTCCATCGTCAAATCCACGGCGGCGACCGCGCGTCCCCTCCGAGCAGCGACGGCATGACGCGGCTGATGGCCTGGGCCAGGAACTGCGACGACGCCCAAATCAAGGCGGTCTTTTCCGCGGACCCCGGGGACGGCCCGGCGCCGGTCAACGGCCGGGCCGCCCTGCTGAATTTCCTGGACCGGATGGCCGCCGGCATCTATATTCCACCATTGCCGGCGCTGGGCGCGCAAATTCCGCTGCCCAGGCGGTTCTCCAGCGCGTGGCGGCCTCCGGACCGGCGCGGCATTTCGCTGGCGACCATGGACATGTCGAAAGGCATGGAATGGCCGGCGGTGTTGGTCGCCGATGCGTCGGACCACATCATCCCCGGACATGGCGCCGATGGTGACCCCGCCATGATGGCGGTGGAGCAGCGTCTGTTCTACTCGGCGCTGACCCGTGCGGCCGACTGGTACGCGCTCTACTGGCCTCAGCAGCGGGACGACGGGACCGAAGCCGCTCCATGCCGGTTCATTGAAAACCTCCCGCAGTGACCGGCAGTATCCTAAATCTGATGTGGGTGATCACCTTCGCCGGCGGCGGACCGGTCTCTTGGTCATGAACCGGACTCCAGAACGGCTTCGATGTTTTCAAATTCGTGGAAGAGCTGATCAAGCGGAAAGTCGCCGACCCCGACTGGCGGCGCCAACTCGGAGACAACCCAGGGCAGGCCATTGCTGACGCCCTGACGGAGATGGCGGCGCTGGTTTTGACGTTGGTCAAGCAGGCGAGGGGTCCGGAAACCAATAGCGACCCGCCATCGTGCGGGGATGTGTGGAGGATGTGAGGATGACGGAACCACAGAAACTGACGATCGAGCGGGCGCAGTCGGCCAGGAAGGTCAACCGTCTGCTGGAAAGCGTCAGCGAAGCGGAGTTGGCCGAGGCCCGCAAGGAGCACGAGGCGATTGAGGAGCGGTATATTGCCGCGCTCAAGCGAGATGCAGGCCAGGGCATCAGAACCGGCTCCGAGAATGACGATCCCGAACTGCGCCGGATGCTGGGGGAAGCCCACGTCGGCGCCGTCCTGGCGGCCGTGCGCAGCACCTCGGGGTCAGCGCCGACGTCGTGCCGTGGACCATGCTCCGGAGCGAACACCGGGGAGCCACCGTGATCACCGGCAACGATTCGGGAATGGTGGGCGGCTACGTGACGCCGGCCTACCCCGGCAGCATCGCCGCCTTCTGCGGCGTGCGGATCGAGACGCCGGAACAGGGCAAACAGCTGTTGCCGGTGGTCACCAGCAAACCCACCATCACCAGGCAGACGGATTCCGACCACCGTGGCCGAGACTGACGGCACCATCGCCATGTCCACGCTTACGCCGCGGAACCGCTACCAGGCCGGCTTCAGCGTGCGTCAGCAGGACCTCCTGGTGTTCGGCCAGGCAGGCCTGGCCCTTGAGGAAACCCTGCCCATGGCCATCCGGGACTCCCTGGACGACGACCTACTGAACCGCACCGACAAGGGCCTCCTGCAGTTCGGTGCGGATCCCGGCGCTCCCGCAGCCGAGTCCACCTTCGCCGATTACATCAGCACGATGTACTGCGCCGTCGACGGCATCTACGCAGTCGAAGCCGGCCCGGTGCGCATGGTGGTGGGCGCCACGATCCTGGCCCACATGGGCGCGAGCTACGTGACCGGCTCCAACATGAGCGCGGCGGAGAAGTTCGCTTCGCTCAGCGGCGGCTACCGGGTGTCCAACTACGTCCCGGCCTGCTTCCTCCCAGGCACACGCTTCCAGCGGCCGCCACCCTCTCCCGGTCAGTCGCGTTGTGCGATAGACCGACCCCGATAGTTCTCATAGCGATTACCGATATGGCTCTTGCCTCCTGCCACCGGTGCAGTGATCAGCACCATCCAAGTCACCCGGTGTGCATTCACTGCGCCATGACCAGCGACCACCGGCGCTGCTTGCCCACAGCGGCGGAGGCCGCGCGTGTGGACTGGCGCGATGATCCATCGGCGGCGCCGCAGCAGAAGACCGAAGATGGCCAGGTCGATACCCACCTGGACCGGTTCCTGCGGTTCCCGGCCGAAAGTCGGCTCACCGGTTGAGCTTCGGAACCGATTGTCAGGAGGTTCCCCGGGGAACCGCGATCAGTCGGCCGCCGCCGGCGTCTCGGCCTGCTGCTCCTGCAGCCTGCGCTGGCCGGCCGCGTAGGCCAGGCGACCGAACTCGCCCATGGCCTTGCCCCGGGCATGGCGGTACTCCACCTGGTGTTTCTCCAGCTCGGCGCCCAGCGCCGTGTTGCGCTCTGCCTGGCGGATCCGCGTCAACCACTCGGCGTTGTTCGACAGGATCTCCACCCGCGCCGGCTGGCGCAGCGCCTCGAGGGACGTCCGTACCAACCCCAGGGCGGTTTTCACCTTGGTGCCATTCTGAACCGCCGACCGGCTGCGCCCCTTGGCGTCACTGAGGCGAGCCACTGTTACCGCGCGGTCGCCGCGGGACACGCTGAGGATCGTGATGCTGACTTTGGGCAGCGGCATGGCGGGGATTTTACCGTGCGGCCAAGAACGGCGGTCAAGGACTGCTGCCAATCGGCGTAGAGCGTATCAATCCTTGCCCTGGCATAGCCCTGGCCCGATTTTCGGCCCCGGACGGGTGGAGCCTCCGGGCGCGATTCAGGGCCTGCAATCGGCCTCAAACGCGGCCGGCTGTTCCCCCAAAACGTTGCGTGCAACCTGCGTTATGTAACTGAAGCGGAGCGGCTGCCCTTCACCAAGGCATGCCGGCCCGCCAAGACGATATCACCCGGCGGCGGGATCACCCGGCGGCGCCGATCCGCCGATCGCGTCGATTTCGGCCATCAGCCTGAGCACCCTGGGCGGGACCAGGGCTTCGGGGATCAACCCGTTTCGGTAGAAGGCCATGACCGTTCCTGCCAACGCCCGGTGGTCCTGCAGCAGCACTCCGTAGCGCCTCTGCAGGCGGCCCAACTCGCTGGCCTCGGCGTGCCGAGCCTTCAGCTCGGCGATGCGGCCGAGCAGCTCGGCATTCTCCAGGCGCAGCGCCTCATTCTCGGCGCGCAGCTGGCGGACCTGGCCGGCCCGCTTCTCCCTGGCCTGCCGCAGGTGCTCGGCGCACAGCGTCGCCGGCGGCTCCACCGGTTCCCCACAGCCGCCGTAGGCGCACTGCCGCCTCTTCTTCTGGCGCTCCCGCCACTCCCGCTGCCGCTGGGCGTTGCTCTTCGCCATGCCATGCCTCCTAGCGTGGCTGGCGTTACCTCATCATCGCGCAAAAGTAACGCCGCGGCAATAACGGTCTTGGCGCTGCTGCTCACAGCGAGCACCTGGGCTTGCGTGAAGCGGCCTTGGGCCGATTGATGACCCACCGTAGGGGGTGGTGCTTGGTACTGGCACCCGGGTTGGCGTGAACCCCGTTACGGAACCGGCCGGCGATGACAGCCGGTGGGATGAGGTAGGAACCGTGGTCAGATGAGCAGGCGGGAGAGTACCCCGATTTGCGTGGGGTTTCAGCGGACGAGGGCGGCGCCGTTACGGGGATGTTCCCCGGGGAACGCTGAGGCTACCAGCGGTGCAGGCCGCACCGGTGGCAGCGCTCCTCGACCAAGTTGCTCCAGCCCTCGGGGGTGTGGGCGAAAGTCCAGGCGCCGCAGTGGACGCACGGCCCATCGGCGACCGCGGGCAGCGGAATGTCGGCCTCGTACAGAACGTCGAGGATGAGCTCGTGGATCTCGGCCGGATCCATGTCGGCGGTCAGGCAGCCGTCGATCACGGCCTCCAGGTGGGCTTTGGCATTGTCGATGGTGATAGCATCGGCCATGGTCGGAACCTCCTATCAGGTTTCGTCCGGACCGGCGTCGTGTTCGCGCACGACGTCGGTCGCTGTTCGTTGTTGGTTGTTCGTTGTTGTCGGTAAAAGGGGCGCCGCCGGAGTGCTGATTGAGCATGGCGGCAGCGCGGGTCGGCCCGGGCTGGGAACTCAGTCCGACGGCAGATGGTTCATTTGCGTTGGTCCAGTTCGCCGGGGGATCGGTCGCCGCCACATGCTGACGCCAGCAGGCAGCGGCGTTCAGAGCCAAGGAGGCCTGACCACG
>MKWU01000130.1_pt1 | contig 135655 bp, 132 predicted proteins | sample 809101 | NCBI WGS metagenome assembly MKWU01 (sample SAMN05860141, study PRJNA318959) | sponge metagenome | host: Aplysina aerophoba | place: Slovenia: Piran, Adriatic Sea, Gulf of Piran | collected 2013-05-07
AGAACACGGGTAATATTCCCGGCAAGCTGCTCCGGCACGGAGGCTAAGAGCAGAAGACCAGCCTGGGGTCACGGCTCTAGGCTAAGAGCTGACGAAGAGAGAAGGGCGCTGTTACCGGCGCCCTTCTTTTTTTGGGCACGGACGCGACAGGGGACGCTGAAACACGGAGACATCTGTCCGTGTTCTTTGCTTATTTTTACTGGGTGCCTTTGGACGTTGGGTGAGGAGGGAGGCGGATGGCTGGACCCCAAGGTGTGTTAACGCAGGATCTCAGACGTATCGACGGACGTCCTTATGGATTTTACAAAGACCTGCGCGGGCAAGCATACGCCCTCGGCCCGTATGAATTGAGGTTCGACCACATCCAGGGCGACCCCTTTGCGTCGCCAAGCCGCGTGCGGATCGATATTCCGGCCAGCCGGGCCACACTGCCCGCCTGGTCATACGCTGGAGCTACGGCGCGACGGGCGAGCGCCGACTTTGTGCATCGGGCTCTTCTTCGCATTCTCTCCGTCAGCCGAGGCAAACTCGGCTCTGGCAAAAGCGGTCTGCTCGAAATCATGCCGGTGGGTCAGCAAGTGCTGGAGCGAACCGCCGTTCTTGTTCGTCCCAACGGTGATCTTCGAGTCCGGCTAAGCGTGGGCCTGCCTGCCGCAGGGCGGCGCATCCTGGGGCGTGAAGCGGCTCAACTGCTCACCCAGCGATTGCCCGAAGTCCTTGATCGTGTCTTTGATGAAGTAGAGCCCAATACCCTCCAGCGTCACGTTCATTGTATTGAAGACCAAGTGGCGCTACGGCAACAACTGTACGACAACGGCCTGGTCGCTTTCTTGGCGGAAGGCAGTATTTTGCCCCGCCAGAGCGGAGCGGACGATCGACCCATGGATGCGGCTATTCCACTTGATGTGCCCCAAGCGCTCGCGTCTGAACTCCACGCCTCGCATGCGGGGCGGCTGCGCGGTCTCGGTCTCCGGGCCGGTGTGACGCTGATTGCCGGGGGCGGCTATCACGGCAAATCGACCCTGCTCTCGGCGCTGGCCAACGGCGTGTATGATCATATTCCGGGCGATGGTAGAGACCGCTGTGTTTCCGTGGCGAGTGCGGTGAGCATTCGGGCGGAAGACGGACGTTCGGTGCGAGGGGTCGATCTGCGGCCGTTTATCAACGCGTTGCCCCTGAGTCGCCGAACGGACTGGTTCGAGACCGCAGACGCCTCGGGTAGTACCTCTCAGGCCGCGGCCATTGTTGAGGCGCTGGAAGCCGGGGCAACCGCGCTGCTGATCGACGAAGACACCGCAGCGACGAACTTCATGATCCGCGACGCGCGGATGCGTCGTCTGGTGCCCAGTGAAAAAGAACCGATTACGCCCTATCTCGATCGGGTCCGTCAGTTGTGGGAAGAAAAACATATCTCGTCGGTCCTCGTTGTTGGGGGAGCCGGAGACTACCTCGATGTGGCTGACACGGTTATCCAGATGGACGAATACCGACCGCAGGATGTGACGCAGCGGGCGCGAGAAGTTGCCCACCAGTTGCCACAAAAAATCTCTGGTCCTCAGGCTCCAGGGCCTTGGCTCGCATCACGCCCGCGCCGACCCGACCCACGTAGCCTCGATCCCAGGCGTGGGCGCAAACAAGAGCGCGTCCGAAGCGTCAAAACCCGCGCCATTGAGTTCGGGAGTGAAGAGATTGACGTCTCGCCCCTCTACCAACTAGTCGATGCCGCTCAGTGCCGCATGATTGGCGATGTGTTGCTGCAATGCGCCCGCGGGCTGTGTGACGGAAAGAAGACCATTCCCGAGCTGCTCGACCGGATTGATGCCGAGATAGAGAAAGACGGTCTGGACGCTCTCACCGATCGAGACTTCGGCGACCGCGCCCGCGCGCGGCGGTTCGAAATCGCAGCGGCACTCAATCGGCTGCGGAGTCTGCGCCTGGTAGGCGGAGTATAATAACCATCAAACTCCCGCTACACTCCTGCCTTCATGCCTGCTTCATCTCCACCACAATCCGCTCCCGTCCGGTTTGCCACCAAAATTTTTTATGGTGTCGGGTCAGTTTCCGAAGGTACGAAGAATACGGTCTTCAACGTTTTTCTCCTCTTCTATTACAATCAAGTCCTTGGGCTCTCGGGAACATTAAGCGGTATCGCAATCTTTATTGCGCTCTGCATCGACGCGATTACCGATCCTTTGGTGGGCTCGATTTCCGACAATTTTCATTCGCGCTGGGGACGCCGCCATCCGTTTATGTATCTGGCCGCGCTGCCCATGGCGGTGTGTTTTTTTCTCTTGTTTACACCGCCTGAGCTGGGCCAGATCGGACTCTTCGTGTGGTTATGCACCTTTGCGGTTGGGGTGCGCGTCGCCATGACGTTCTACGCGGTCCCGAGCGGAGCCATGCTCCCGGAGCTCTCGCCCGACTATGATGAGCGGACTTCTCTGGTGAGCTACCGCCTGTTGTTTGGCTGGTCCGGCGGCCTGACCGCGTCTGTTATGGGCTATTTTTATTTTTTTGCTCCCTCCGAGACGTTTGCCGATGGCCGCCTGAATCCCGGAGCGTATGAAGGGTTTGCGCTGGTCTGTGCCGGGATGATGATCGCAACCATTCTGGCGTGCGCGCTTGGGACGCATGGGCTGATTCCGAGTCTAAGGGCGCCACCGGCAAAACGAACATTTACGCTGGGTCGCTTTGCCGGTGAGCTATGGGCGGCATTCTCCAATCGCTCCTATCGGATGCTGGTCATTGGTTCCTTGTTTGCCGCTGGGGGGCGGGGGTTCAATGACGTGATGTGGCTATATATGAACACCTATTTTTGGGGATTCTCAACCAAGGAAATCGGTCTCCTGACCTTCGGCCTGTTTCTCTCCGCCCTTATCGCCTTCTGCCTGACTCGTCCTCTGACTGAACGATTTGATAAAAGACAGGTTGTTCCCGGTTTAGCGGCCTTTGCCATATTTTTTGGGCCTCTCATGATTTTTTTACGATTGCTCGACCTGCTACCTGAGAACGGACATCCGAGTCTGCTGCCCCTTATCGCCAGCCATGTCATCCTCCTGGTTACCGCAGTGGTTGCCATCGATATCCTGATTCCTTCCATGATTGCCGATAGCGTGGACGAAAATGAAATTGTGACCGGAAAACGCCAAGAGGGGGTCTTTTTCTCGACGATCACTTTTTGTGCGAAGGCCGCGTCCGGCATCGGCGGGTTTCTGGCAGGTGTGGCCCTCGACCTCATCCAGTTTCCGACCATGGCCGCACCCGGAACGGTTGCGACCTCTCAGGTTTTCACTCTGGGTCTTGCCGTTGGTCCGGGGTTAATGGCGCTCTTTCTGTGTGCGCTGGTCTTTTTATCCCGGTATCAAATGACGCGTGCCCGTCATCTTGAGATCCTGGCCGAGCTCGATCGTCGCCAGAACGATACTGCCCGGCGTGAACCAGACGTGGTTTCTGTAGACCGTTAGGACGGACAGCCCCACGGCCGTATTGCCCGCCTCTGTTTTCCTTTTTCTCTTGCATTTCTCCCTCAAAGCAGCCACAAGGAGAAAAAACGCCTCTCGCCTGTGATGAGTGGGAGAGGCAAGGGGATAAACGAACGGACACGCATGGAAGGAGGGCTGTCATGAAAGTTGGTATGTCGGTTTTTATGCAGAACACGGGCGAGCGGTGGTCGGACTACGAAGTCTACAAGAATGACCTCCGTCTGGCGGACCAGGCTGAAGACCTGGGCTTTGACTCATTATGGAGTGTCGAGCACCATTTTACGCCCTATACCATGGTGCCCAATGTCACCCAATTTTTAACCTATATGGCCGGGCGAACGCAAAAGATTGAACTGGGAACAATGGTGATTGTCTTACCCTGGCACGACCCGGTGCGGGTGGCTGAAGAGATTGCCATGCTTGACCTCTTGTCCAACGGTCGTATCACCATCGGCTTCGGCCGTGGGGCTGCAACGGTAGAGTATGATGGCTTCCGCGTTCCCATGGAAGAATCTCGCGATCGTTTTGTCGAAGCCGCCGAGGTGGTAGTCAAAGCATTATCCAATGAACGTTTTTCGCACCAGGGCAAGTTTTTTCAAATTCCTGAGACGAGCATCCGCCCGCGACCTTTTTCCCACCCGGAACAGCGCCTGTATGGTGCGGCGGTCAGCCCGGATACGGCTGAGCGTATGGCCCAGCTGGGACTAGGCGTGTTGGTTGCGGTTCCGCTGCACGGCTGGGATGCAGTAGCGAAAGACGTTCAGCGGCATGATGAGATCATTCGGGCGGTGGGTAAAGAACCAGTCCCGCCTATCGTTGCCAGCTTTGTCTATGTTGGGGAGACTGAGAAAGAAGCGCGTGAAGGCGCAACTCAACACATGGGTGGTTACTGGGGGTCAGCCGATGCTCACTATAACTTCTCAGACGGACACCTCAAGCAGGTCAAGGGCTATGAGCACTATGGGGTGATTGCTGATAATGCAAAGACCACAACACCTGAGCAAGGCGTGCAGGATTTTATCAATCTCCAAGTGGCTGGAACCCCGGATCAGTGCATCGCCCAAATTCATGCCATGCAAGAAAAAGTCGGCTTCGATCATTTGATTGCGGTCTTCAGCTATGGAGGGATGCCGCCTGAGCAGACCGAGCGGAATATGCAACTGTTCGCGTCTGAAGTCCTGCCCAGGCTCCAAAGCCAAGGGGCTCCTGTCACGATTGGTGCGAACGTGTCCCACATCCCGGCCAAGTAGCAACGTTGCATCCGGTATTATAAAAGGGAGCCTCAGTGCAGGCTCCCTTTATTTTTGTGCGTGAAGGAGGCGTTGTGGGATTCGCCAAGGATATTCTGTGTATCGGGGCGGGCTATGTTGGCGGGCCAACCATGGCCATGATCGCCGCCCGCTGCCCCCAGTACAAGGTGACCGTTGTTGACATCAACCACGCTCGCATTGCGGCCTGGCAGAGTGACCAGCTGCCGATCTATGAGCCTGGTCTCGACGAGGTAGTGCGGCAGGCGCGGGACCGCAATCTTTTTTTTTCGACCCACGTCGAGCAGGGTATCCGTGACGCCGATATTATCTTTGTCTCGGTCAATACCCCCACGAAAACCTTTGGTCAGGGGGCAGGGAGAGCGGCGGATTTACAATACTGGGAAAAAACCGCGCGCCAGATTCTTGAGCACGCCGATCGCAACAAGATTGTGGTGGAAAAATCGACGCTGCCGGTCCGGACCGCTGAGGCGATGGAGCGCATCCTCAACGCCAATACGAAGAATATCCGTTTTGAGGTGCTCTCCAACCCGGAATTTCTGGCCGAGGGCAGCGCCATCACCGACCTGGAAGCGCCCGACCGTATCCTGATTGGGTCGAAAGAAACGCCCGAGGGAATTACAGCCAGGAAGGTCATTGTCGATATTTACGCCAACTGGGTGCCGAGAGAGAATATTATTGAGTCGAACGTGTGGAGTTCGGAGCTGTCAAAACTGGCGGCGAACGCCTTTTTGGCCCAGCGTATCTCTTCCATCAATACGATTTCCGCCCTGTGTGAAAAAACAGAGGCTGACGTGGATGAAGTCGCCTATGCGATTGGCAAAGATTCTCGTATTGGGCCAAAGTTCTTGAAGGCGAGTGTCGGTTTTGGTGGGTCGTGTTTTAAGAAGGACATTCTCAACCTGGTCTACATCTGCCACAGCTACGGTCTCAGCGAGGTCGCCGCGTACTGGGAGTCGGTCGTCAAAATTAACGAGTGGCAGGAGAGCCGCTTTGTACGGACCATCCTTGAAAGCATGTTCAACACGGTGGCCGGGAAACGCATCGCCTTGCTGGGTTTTGCCTTTAAGGCCAACACTGGGGACACGCGTGAATCCCCGGCCATTTATATTGCGCGTGGTCTTGCCGAAGAACGGGCCGAGGTCGTTGTGACCGACCCGCAGGCACTCGCCAATGCACGGGATGATCTGACGGATATGGGAGACCGAGTGCACTTTGAATCCGACCCCTATACCGCGGCGGAGGGGGCACACGCTCTGGCAATTTTGACCGAGTGGGATGTGTATCGCCAGCTTGATTACGCTCGTATTTTTGCGTCCATGGAGCAACCGGCCTTCCTCTTCGACGGCCGCAATATTCTGGACCACCACCGGCTGTTTGAGCTGGGTTTCAACGTCTTTCCGATCGGCAAGGCCGCGCTCAAGCATTTCTGATGGCCCGGCTGAACCCCGGTTTGGGCCGGGAGTGCTGGCAGGCTATTTTTTAGAGACCTACACCGGCCATTCTTCGGTCCGATACGCCTGCTCCCAAAAGAGATATTCATAGCGGCTGCTCTGGATGAAATGCTCCGCCCACCGTTTCCGCTCATCCGTAGAACTGTCCTGGGCAAGACGGTCGATAAGTGTCAACTGTTGCTGGACGTGGGCGCCAAACCCTTCGCCGCTGTAGGCTTGTGTCCACTCTGCGTAGAGCGGGTCGGGAGGGGGCGGGTCGTTGAGCTTCTTCCCGACCTCCCAATAAATCCAATAGCACGGCAGGACGGCGGCAACGATTTCTGCCAAACTGCCACTATGCCCAACCGCGAGAAGATGTCGGGTGTAGGCCTGTGTGATAGGCGCGCGCTCGGTATGGGCCAGGTCTTGAGGAGTGAGGCCGAGCTTGTCGCTCCAGTTGGTGTGCAGATTGCGTTCTACCTGGACCACGGTGGCGGCGTGGTCGGCGAACATATGAAGTGTATCCAGGGTGTCCGCCTTTGCGCCGCCCAGGCACAGGGCGCGGGCGAAGTCCTGTAAGTACAGATAGTCCTGCTGAACAAAAAAAAGAAAGCGTTCGCGACTGAGCGTACCGGCTCCGAGTTCTCGGACGAAGGGGTGGGAAAAAATGGCATCCCAGATGGGTTGCGCGGCCGTGCGTAAGGTGGAATGAAAGGGCTGCGACACGAAGCACTCTTCCTTTCTCGTGCGGCACACTAGGCCGGGAGTTGTTTCAACGCCGGTAAGACTTCGGTATTAAAAAGTTCGTCGTGCAGCGTCAGATGAAAGCACTCGACCCCAAGCTGCTGGAACTTTTGCATCCGCCGCAAAATAGTATCCGGACTGCCTATTAAGCCGCTGGCATAGCCTTCGTTGGAATCGAGCATGGCGAGCTTATTCTGCCGGTCGGCCCACATGCCTTGCGCGCCACTCACCCGCTTCCCTCGGCGTTCCAGCAGGGTCTCATCGACCGCATCTATCATCGCCGTGATTTCTGCCACGGCTTCCGCATCCGTGCGCCGACACAGGGGGATAGAGTAGAGGGCAAAGCGGAGCCGCCGTCCGGTTTTTGCCGTCCGTTTACGAACGGCCTCAATGATACCGGCTATTTTTTCCGGGGGGCCGCCGTTTAAGAACATCCAGTCCGAATGGTGGGCGGCCATATGCATCGCCGCCTCGGATTGTCCGCCCTGAAACACCTCAAGCGGGCCGAGGGGGCGCGGTTCGAGCCGCAGTCCATTGATCTGATAAAAGCGCCCGGCAAACGAAAACTCTTCGTGCGTCCAGGCACCCCGCAGGACTTGGATAAACTCACTCGTCCGGGCATAGCGTTCATCGTGTTCGATCAGCTCGGCACCGTACATGCCAAACTCGGCTTCATGCCAGCCCGAGGTCACATTGATGGACCAGCGACCATGAGTGAGCCGGTCAAGTGTAGCGCTCCATTTGGCAATGGGAGCCGGTAGAAAAAACCCTGGATGAATGGCGGTAATCAGGTGAATGTGGGCGGTATGGGCAGCATAGAAGTCCGTCATCGCCAGACAGTCGTATGAAGAGCCCTCAATCTCCTTCCCCGTGCCCCACCAGCGCTGGGCAACGAGCAGATAGTCGATGCCTAAGGCTTCAGCCTGCTGCACCGGGGCGAGCAAACGCTGCACCAGAGCGGGACCAGACCGGCCAGCATGAGCGGGCTTACCCGTCCTTTTAGGCTTCTTTTCTGCGGCCTGCCGTGTCAGGTTTGGAGCGGCGAGGGCGGTTGGAGCCCAGGTGCATGTTTTGATGGTGGCCATAATTGCTACGAGGCAAGAGTGGGGTAGGACGCTATTTAAGGGCTTCACATGAAGCGCAACTCGGCATCGAGGACGCCCCCTTCATACTGGGCGACGATATACCCGCCCGCTGCAAAAGGACCGGCATTCAGTATTTTTGTGCGGCCGATCGTATCGACTCCAGGAGACTCATGGATGTGACCGGTGATGCACAAATGGGGCTGTTTTTCCGCGATGAATTGGCGGACGGCGGGGCTGCCAACTGGTCTGCCGTCAACGAGGCGATCGAGCCGCGTCGCATAGGGTGGCGTATGACAGACCATAATATGACACGGAGTAGGGGGGACGTCAGCAACCGCTTGTTGCAGTATCTGCCACAGGATCTCATCCGTATACTCGAGCGGTGTCTGGAATGGGGTCAGATTTGATCCTCCGCAGCCATAGATGGTCACCTCGCCATAGCACTGATGTTCCCCGTGCAAGCCGACCTGTTCAGTCCGAAGAAAGGCAATCGTCTCTGGTTGGTCCAGATTCCCCGGTAGGGCGCGGACTATTGGACAGTATGTCTGGGCGACCCGAATCACCTGCCGGACGGCGCGTGGCCCTCCAAAGTTCGTCAGATCGCCCGAGAGCAGGACCACATCGGCGCTCGCCAACTCGGCGCTGATGGCTTCCATGTGCGCGGTAGCCATATGTATGTCGCCAAACGACACGATTTTCATGGCGGTTGCTCTGAGGAAAGAAATAGAGCGCGGTGCTTCTGGACTTGTAATGGATTCCAGGCTGAGGGTCAACGGACCTACTCTTTTACCGGTCTTGCAAAAGCCACCGGAATCAGGAAATACTACTGGGTCCTCTGGAATGTGGTGTATACATGCCGAAAAAAATCCGATCGAAGGTGCTCGCTATTGGTCGTCCATTGCGAGTGGAGATCGAGCTTGATGGCGAATGGCTCGAACGCCTTCGTGGGGTATTACAGGGGATAGGAGAGGAAGAGAAGTCCTACCCCCTCCATCGTTATCTCGAAGAGCTACTTGAAGCGGATATCGTCTACCGGGAAGGCGATGGACGACATCGCAAACGGTTTGTAGAGCGAGAAGTGCTTATCCGCCAGCTGCGTGAACAGCGGCCGTGCGGCCACACGCCACGAGCCTCTGCGAATAAGCGTTAATAGCGTGGGGGAGTGACTGTTTCCCCGCCACGCTCGATACCGAGGCTGCCCGAATAGGGTTGACACACCGCCCCTGAGGCGGTCGATCACTCTTCGTATGAGCTTGGTCAATCTGCGTATTGTTCTTGTCCGGCCGAAATACTCCGGTAATATCGGCGCGACTGCGCGGGCGATGCGAAACTGCGGGATTACCGAGTTGCATCTCGTCAATCCAGACCCGATACAGCGTGACGCGGCTGATGCGCTGGCAGTCCACGCCAAAGACGTACTCGAAACCATGCAGATACACTCTTCCCTGCGCGCGGCCGTCAGTCCCTGTGGTCTCGTTGTGGGAACCACGTGCCGCGCCGGCCTGTACCGGGAAGGCGCAGGAACACTTGAGGCGCGTGCGGCTGAGATCGTCACCAGCCTCAAAAGCAATCGTGTTGCGCTTGTTTTCGGTCCGGAAGACAGTGGCTTGAGCAATGAGGATTTGCGCTGCTGCCACACCTTACTGACGATCCCGACGGACCCGACGTTCGCCTCACTGAATGTCGCTCAGGCCGTGCTGCTGTGCTGCTATGCCGTTTTCTGCGAGGCACGGCAGACAGTGGATGGTGGTCAGCCGGTGTTCGCGTCTTCCGAGCGACAGGAATTGATGTACGAAAAGCTCAAAGCTGCGCTCTTACAGGTTGGCTTTCTCCCCCAAGATAACCCTGAGCATATCATGCTCGCCCTCCGTCGGCTGTTTGGCCGCGCCGGACTCGAAGACCGTGATGTCCGCATTCTTCTTGGCATTGCCCATCAAATTGAGTGGTATGCCAAAGGAGGATGGCAGCGCCGGGAGCAGGCCGAGCATCAGTCGCCGCGATACAGTGCGGCAAAACGCGGTGCGCAAAGAGTGAGCGAAGATCGTGGCTGAGATCATTTCCTTGCGGAAGATCCTACAGGCTCGCCGTCGTGAGCAGCAGCAAGAGTGTGCCGCGCGGTGTGTGGAGATTTTGGAGAAGAGTCTGCGTCACCACATTGAGGAGTTCGCGCACGCCCCACCCCAGGAGTGGGCGGTCCGCGCCACCAAGATTCGTCAACTCGGAGAAATACTGGAGTATTCGACACATATGGCCTAGCTCACGATACTCCTCGGTTCTCTTTGGGACCGTCTCCTGGTGTGTGAACGAGAAGAAAGGAACGGTATGGCAAAAGCAGCCTCAAAACCGACAAGCGGGACAACGGCAAAAAAGACCGCTAGTGCGAAAAAAACGATCAGTCGGACGCGGAAAAGTCCGGTCAAGAAAACCGCTGTCGCGGCCGAGCCGGCGGTCCAGGCCGCGATTCTGACATTGCAGCAACGGCTCGAAACCTTAGAGGGCACGCTCTCGCAGGGCTTAACCGCACTCATGGCTGAGGTCAAGGAACTCCGGTCTGCTGCTCCGGTCGATCCGCCTCAATCCGGCTTGACCGAGGAAACGATTGGCACCCTCCTGCAAGAGGGGCTGCAGAAGTATATCGAGGAACAGATAGAGCCAGTGACGACCACGCTCCGGCGCATTGAGGAGCGGGTTGGTTTTATTGGGAACCGTTTGAAATCCTCAGGCGGGGGAGGGCGGAATAAGTCGGGGCGCCGAGAGCAGGCCCCGAATGCACGCTCTAAAGGGCAGAATGCTCCCCGCCCGGGCCAGAGCCCAGGGCCGAATTGGACGCCTCCCTCTGCCGCATCGGTTCAAGGACATTTTACGCCGCGTCCGATGAGCCTGGATCACTTGGCCCGAGAAGACGACGAATAGGACTTGGTGCTGGCTAGGACGAAGACCGGAGCGCTAGTCAACCGCGTGCGGGTCTGCTCGGAGCGCAATATCACGCAGAAAAGCATTCAGCCGCCGTTTGTCTCTCTCCAGGGAAAGAAAGAACTGGGTGGCGTCGGGAAGGTCAGGGTCCCAGTAAATGGCCTGCTCGTTATACCGCTGGGTCAGGGTTTGGCTATCCTCAAGGTCGTGGACAACCCGGGACCAGTGATTGTGTCCACCTTTTGGTGAAGCCTCTTCTGTTTCACTCCACTCACCCTCCAACTCCGCGATTTTATCCTGAATACGCTGGGTAGTGCGTTCCTGCTCTTCCGCTGCGGTCCGCAGTTGATCCCGACCCGCCTGATGGGGTGCAAGCTCTGCGTGGGCGAGGATTTGCTGAGTGAGCTGTTTTTCTGCCCGACAGCTCGTCACGAGGATCGGTACTAACTGTTGCGGATCTTTATGCTGCGGCTCCTCAGAGCCAGCAAAACGTTGCCAAAAACCCATAGCGTTCTCCCGGACCGGAAGTACCGTGCCGGGTATGACTTGTCAAGGTCGGAAACGGTCCCGTTTCCCGCTTCCTTCTTTGTCTATGATAAGCTACTATGATACACAATGGTGAAACGGATAAGAAGGAATCACAATGGCACGTATCACGGTTGAAGACTGTCTGGCCCAGATCCCGAATCGATTTGAACTCGTTGTCGTGGCCGCGCACAGAGCGAAAGAACTCCTTAAAGGCTCGCCGCGGCTCGTTGACTCGGACAATAAAGAAGTCGTGACGGCCCTGCGTGAAGTTGCGGCTGGCAAAGTGTGGAAGGAAAAGGCCCAAGAAGCGATTGAAGAAGCGTAAGACGTTCTCTTTGTTGCCCTGTAGTATACAGGGATATTCCCTCCATCGACGTGGCGTCTCCGGGTACAAGCCCAGCACCGATCCAACGTCATTTATGAGAGACTCGGTGCAGTCGGGGCCGCCCCTGCTGTTTTTCGCTGTGTGATAACGCCTTCATGAAAAATTTGGCAAAAGATCCCGATTCCATTGCCGTGCCCGTTCTTGCCGAACCCGAACTGGCAGACTCTGTGCCGGTCGAGCAGAAAGGGACGTCAGAACCGCCCGTCGAAGTCAGTGCCGCCACAGCCGACGAGGCTGACAAGATGGAGACGGCGCTCATCCCCACGGATTCCCTCAGTCGTTATATGGCAGAGATCCGTCGCTATGCCCTGCTCTCACCCGAAGAGGAGCACGAGTTGGCGGTCCAGTATAAGGAGTACGGCGACGTGCAGGCCGCCTATCGGCTCGTCACCGCAAACTTACGCCTAGTGGTCATGATTGCCCGGAGTTATCAGCGGGCATTTCAAAATCTGCTCGATTTAATCCAGGAGGGGAACGTCGGCCTCATGGATGCGGTTCGGCATTTTGACCCGTACCGGGGCGTCCGGTTTCCCTCCTATGCGGTCTGGTGGGTGCGGGCGTATATCATCCGTTACATTATGAACAATTGGCGTATGGTAAAGCTTGGCACGACCCAGGCCCAGCGCAAACTCTTCTTTAATCTGCAAAAGGAAAAAGAACGGCTCGAAGCCGAGGGCTATTCCCCCGAGCCAAAACGGCTCGCCCACAACCTGGGGGTGAAAGAACGTGAGGTCGTGGAGATGGAGCAGCGCATGGCCGCCCGGGACCTCTCGGTTGATGCGCCGCTTAACGCGGGGGACGAGTCTGCCACGTTTCTCGACTTCCTGGCCGATCAGAGCGCGAATACAGAGGAAGCGGTCTCGACGCTCGAATATCAGCAGTTGATACGTCGTAAGCTGACGGACTTTGCCCGGACCCTGGAAGGCAAAGAGGAAGTGATATTCAATCAGCGGCTTTTCGCCGAAGAGCCCTTGACGCTTCAGGACATTGGCGACCAGTACGGCATTAGTCGCGAGCGGGTGCGCCAACTCGAAAGCCGACTCAAGAAAAAATTAAAGGAGTATCTAGTCCGCGAGATTCCGGACCTGACGGATCTCGATATTGGCCTGTCTGACGCGGGGTAATCTTTTCCTTCATATTGCCACAGAGCGGAGAATCGGTTTATAGTGGAACTGTGCACGAACTGGATGCGGGTATTGTCGTCATTGGCAACGAAATACTGTCTGGAAAGACGGTCGATACCAATTCGCCCTTCCTGGCAAAGGAACTCCGAGAGATTGGGGTGACTCTGAAGCGGGTCGTCGTGATCCCCGACGAACTCGACATTATTACCGAGACGGTTCGTAATTTTCACCGCCAGTTCGATATTGTCTTTACCTCGGGCGGTGTTGGCCCTACGCATGACGATATTACCATCGAAGGGGTCGCGCACGCCTTGGAGCGAAAGGTTATCCGCCATCCCGTGCTAGAGGAGAAATTACGCTCCTATCTCAACGGCCGGCCGGCAAATAGCGCCTATCTCAAGATGGCGGAATCGCCTGAAGGGGCCGAGTTGATTGAAGATGGCGCGGTCCGTTTCCCGACGATCAAAGTGGAAAATGTGTATGTCCTGCCGGGTATCCCGGATATTTTTCGGCAGAAATTCCTTGCGCTCAAGGGCCGTTTTGCCGCAGATCCCTATTATCTCAAAGTGCTCTACACGCGCGAATATGAGAGCGTGATTGCAGGCTTCCTGAATGAAACATTGAGCGAGTATCCGGAGGTGATGCTCGGATCGTATCCGAAGAATAACGACCCTGAGTACCGGGTAAAAATTACCCTTGAGTCAAAAGACAAACACTACGTTGATCGGGCTTTTCAACATTTGATCACGTTGCTCCCTGAGGGGTGTGTGGTGAGAACAGAAGGATGAGGAGGATGTCATGGGAAAAACGTTATCGGCCCTATTGTGTGGCAGTGTGCTGATGCTCAGCACTCCGTCGACTGCGTCGGCCACGGCCGACTATCTCGAAGACGCCGGAATCGGAACGGCGACCGTCGCCGCCAACGTATTCTACATTCCGGCCAAGCTGACCTATGCTACCCTGGGCGGCATCACCGGAGGTCTGGCCTATCTGCTGACCGGGACGAACCGCGAGATCGCCGAACGGGTATGGACGCCGTCTATGGGCGGAGACTATGTGCTGAGACGGCAGCACATCCGGGGAGAGGAAATCATCTACTTCAGCGCACCTCGCCCCCGGACGGATGACGGGGCCCTCAACGCGGAATCGCTCCCGCCAGCCTACTAAGTCGTCCCGAGGAGTAGCGCATGAGCAGGCTGCGACTGGGCCTTTCCATCGGCGTGCTTGTGCTGCTTGGCCTTGGTGTCTGGGCGGGCCTCTCCCTCCAGCGGATGCGGACCGCCGCATTGCAGTGGGAGGGGCCGGTCGCCGAAATCCTCAGCGAGAAGCTCGACAAGCACGCCGATACCATGACGATGGAGTTCACCTCCCGGCTCGACGCCCCGCTGGCCGATACCTGGCAGGCATTCTCCGAGCCGGAACGGAGTGCGGAGTTCAGCGAGACCATCCGGGTGTCTCGCCTCCTGCAAGCTCAGGGTAACCGGAAGCTCATTCTTTTTGAGATGGTCATGCTCGGCCAGCCACAGCGGCTGAGCATGCAGTTCACCTTTCTGCCCGGAGAAAACCGGGTCCGCATCCAGAGCATCGAAAGCCAACTCAGCGACATTCAGGGCGAATACCGCTTCACACCTTCGCCGGACGGAACCAAAACCCTGCTGACCTACACCGGCACGCTGAAAGACAAGGTCAGTCTGCCGGTTCCTCTGGCCCTGCAAAAGAACGCCGCCCGTGAAAGTTTCGTTTCTACCGTGCGTGCTTTGAAGAAGGGTGTGGAGAGTCGAAATACGGCTGGCTCGTAGCCCGGCCAGCAGCGGGGGCAGCGTAGAGGAATGGATCACATCTCTATGTATCCTCCAGTTGCACCTGCTCTGAGGAGGGGACCGCGGCACGAACCTCTTCCTTATGCTCGCGCAGGAACTGGGCGACATCTTTTGAAGCGCGGAGCAGAATTTCAATATAGGCGATATCCGCACTCGACACGCTGGCCAGCGTATGGTGATAGGCGCCCAGGGCGGCTATGAGGTCGGTCTGCCGGTCTGGAATCACTTCAAATTTTTCCGTCAGACAAGCGTTAATGCGTTCCGCCAACGCGTCGAAGGTCTCCTGCTCGACGCCTTCGGTCGTCTCTGAGACCAACTCCTGCCAGAGCATCTCCAGAGCATACCGGGCGGGGTGCTCGCGACGCAGGCCGGCGCTGAGCTGGTAGAGTTGATTGGCCAGGGGCTGCCAGCGCGCGGGACGTTTGTGAGAGACTAAGGCGTTAGCCTTCAGCAGACGGGCGTGCAAGGTGCTGAGACCGTACTGCTCGGTTAAGAGCTGAATCAGCGTATCAAACTCACGTGACGTGACGTGTGGCATGGTATTCCTTTCTGACGGTATCCGGGATCGGTTTGGTGACTCGTATGCCAGTAACCGCGCGATCATGACAAAAACCCGTGCCGCTCGCAATGCGCTCGTTTTCTTGCCCCCCGTTCAGACTTGGTCTAAAGAAGAGAAGGCAGTGGTTGGAAACTCCTGCAAGAGCGGTCACGGATAGGAGACTGTTCAAGACAAAAAAGAGGGGAACAGGATGGCGACAGACCACGAAAAAATTCTTGAAATTATCCGCCTCAAAGACAAGGCTCCACTTGCCCTGGCGCGTGACAAAACCGCCCTGCTGGTGATTGATATGCAGCGCTATTTTGTCAGCCCCCATTATCCTCTGATGCAAACCTTTGAGAAATTGGTCCCAGGGGTGAGCGCCGCCTACTGCGAGCGGGTCAATGCGTCCGTCATTCCCAATATCAATCGTTTGCTGGGCTGTTTTCGGGCCCAGCGGATGCCGGTTATGTACACCGCAATCGGTACCTGCTTGAAGGACGGCCAGGACTTGAACCCCATGTGGAAGGCGCTCGATCAACTCAGCCTGGACACGATTGGGGAGCGCATGTTTCCCGCGGTTGACGAGCCGAGTTGGCAGATCGACGACAGCGTTGCACCGCAGCCGGGCGAGTTGGTTGTGAACAAAACCTCAAGCGGCACCTTGAACTCGACCATGCTTGACCAGACGCTGCGTAATATGGGGATTACCTCGCTCCTGATCTGTGGGGTGACAACGGATGTGTGTGTCGAAACCACGGCCAGGGACGCGGCCGACCGGGGCTTTGACGTCACCATCGTCGAGGACGCCTGCACGGCCTTCAGTTCGGACCTGCACCGCGCGGCGCTCCAGGCCTTCAGCTACGCATTCGGCCGGGTCCGCAAGACGCACGAGTTGATTGATATCGTGAACGTAGCAGAGGCCGTGTGAAAGAAAAAAAATGAAAGCATTGGTCTTTGCCAAGACAGCCCACAAAGACGCGCCGCCGGCCCCAGACTTTTTGCCCGGTCTGGCCAATCTCCAGTTGCTCGACGTCCCCACCCCCGATCTGCCCAATGAACGCTGGGTGGTGGTCAAGAGTAAAATTTCCGGTATCTGCGGCAGCGACCTTGGCTTTTTGCAGTGGAAGCCCATGCCCGCGGCCGAGCCGTATTTCGAGCTGCCTATGATTCCCGGCCACGAACTGTTTGGCGAAGTGGCCGCCGTGGGCAAGCGCGTGCGCGGGCTGCGGGTCGGCCAACGGGTGACCATCGATCCGACGCTCGGCTGTCGGGAACGGGGCTTTCGGAAGCTGTGCCCACAGTGCCGGAACGGGAATCCCGGGATTTGTGAACATATTGCCGAGGGTCAGCTGCGTCCCGGACTGTTAATCGGCATTTGTCCCGATACCGGCGGCGGCTGGGGCGAATATTTCGTCGCTCCCGCGCACCGGCTGACACCCCTGCCGGATACGATTGATGATGATGAAGCCTCGCTGATTGAGCCGTTTGCCGTGTGTCTGCGGGCGGTGCTCAACAATCCGCCTCGACGCAAAGAGCTGGTGGTTGTGATCGGTGCCGGAACGATTGGACTGATGAATATCGCCGCGCTCAAGGCTGTTGAGCCGTCCTGCCGGGTGGCGTGTATCGCCAAGTACCCGTTTCAGGCCAGACTGGCGCGTCGTCTTGGGGCGGATCACATTATTGATGCCCAAAAGCAGGATGTTATGGCCCAGGTGGGCGAACTGGCCCAGACCAAGGTCTATCCGCTCTCCAACGGTGGTGCAGTCCTGGCCGGTGGGGTGCGGCTGGTCTACGATACGATCACCAGTACAGTGACGCTCAACCAAGCCCTCCGCATGGCGCGCGGCCAGGGGACCGTTGTCGTACTCGGTTTGGCCGCGCAGCCCGAAGGCGTTGACTGGACGCCGACCTGGATGAAAGAGATTGCCATCGTCGGCAGTCTGACGTATGGGGCCGAGACGTTTCGGGGCAAACGCCAGGATACGTTTGTACGCGCGGTTGAACTCTTGAGACGCCGGCGCGCAGACCTGCGCGCTATCCGTCCGCGCAAATATCCGCTCGCGCAGTTCCGACAGGCCCTGACCGAAGCTGCCAGCAAGAAAACCTCGGGGGCGGTCAAGGTCTCATTTGTTCCCTGACCGTCTCCGAAAAGCGTTTATTGCAACGCTTACATCAACGGGGCGATTGTTCCGCTGTCAAAATAATCGCACCATTTGCTGATTTTGCCGTCGGTGATGGTGAAGACGCCGAGGACGGGCAGCAGCACCTGGACGTCCCCTTTGACCCAGGTCTCCATGCGCTCGTTGGTGACGATATCGCCAGATGAGGCCGTGTGGGTGATCTCCATCTTTTGCAGTAAATCTGCGCCAACAAAAGGGTCGAGAACCTCACGCACGCCGGCATGGCCAGTCACCGGAGCCCAGGGCATGTTATGATAGAATACGTCCTCCGTCAGATAGGACACCACCTTATCCATATTCCCACTGCCCAATGCGTTGCAAAACTCAGTGACAAGGGCTTCATTCTCGGTGTTCATACTTCCTCCTTTAGGTTCATATACTCGTGTCTCGCTAGCATAGGGGGGTAGTGGCTGCAAGCGAGACCGAACGCCCTGCCGGTCATGCCGGGTGTCCCCTGGACACCCGGCATCTCAGCCTGAGAGACGACCCTGTATTGCGCCGAACGGGCGGAGTGTGCAAAACATGCAGCATGGGTCGCTCTGGCAGACCCCGCACTACCCTTTTCTTATGCGCGAGCGCGACCTTCTGGCCTTAGAGTTTGATAAAGTCCTTCAGCTTCTGGCGGACTGTGCCCTGTCGTCCGCCGGTCGAGAAGCCTGTCTGGCCCTCAAACCCCAGATTGTCGAGCCGTTCGTCAAAGAAGACAGCGAGCGAACGTGGCAGTGCTTTCGTCTGGTAGAAGAACGCTTGAACCTGCCGCTCGGACCGTTCCCCGATATCCGTCCGACCTGTGAGAAATCTGACCACGGCGGTGCCGTGCTTGAGGGACAAAAGCTCCGCGACGTTCTGGCCGTGGTGACACGCGCCCGACTTCTTGCCGGGTTTTTCCGTCGGGACGCAGCAGCGTTTGACCGCCTGAAAGGCTATGCTGACCGCCTGCCAGCTCTGCCTGACTTGGAGATCGCCCTGGACCGTTGCCTGGACGAGGATGGGGGCCTCAAAGACGAGGCCAGTGCAACCCTGCGTTCACTCCGGCGCCAGGTCCGCAGCCTGGGCGAGGACATTGAACGCCGCCTGCAACGCACCCTGCGCTCAAGCGAGACCCAGGATGTAGTGACCGACCAGTTTGTTACGATTCGGAATAACCGTTTTGTCATCCCCGTTCGGCCCAATTTTCAGGCGCGGTTGCCGGGTATCGTCCAGGACCGTTCCGGGTCGGGTGAGACCGTGTTCATTGAACCGCTGTTTGCGGTCGAACTCAACAATAGACTGCTGCTCGCCCAGAAGGAAGTCGCGGCCGAGGAACACCGGATTCTGGCCTGGCTGACCGCGCTGGTGCGCGAGAACCTCGATCAACTCCAACAGACGTTTACAACCCTGACGGAAATCGACGTCCTTCACGCCAAGGTTGTGTTTGCGCAAAAATACGGTGCAACACAGCCGCACTTTGGATCAGCCATCCAGCTCCGTGGCGCCCGGCATCCCTTGCTGACGGCCTCGGATACCGCAGTTGTTCCTATCGATTTGATCCTGCCCAACGATAAGCGCGGGCTGATTATTACCGGTCCGAACACGGGTGGGAAAACGGTCGCCCTGAAAACCTTGGGTCTCATCTGTCTCATGGCCCAGAGCGGTCTTCTGATCCCGACGGACGAAGCCAATGAACTGCCCATCTTTCGGAGCGTGTTTGCCGACATTGGGGATGCCCAGTCCCTGGAGCACAGTCTCTCTACCTTCTCGGCCCATATCACCAATATCAGCGCCATGCTGGCGGCGCTGTCAGAGCCCGCGCTTCTCCTGCTTGACGAACCCGGCGGCGGCACCGACCCGGCCGAAGGAGGGGCTCTGGCAAACGGGCTGCTCACCGTTCTGAAAGATCGCCGGGTGTCCCTCGCTCTGGCCACGCATCTGAGTCCGGTCAAACTCTTTGCTGTGGGAGAAGGGAGCTATCAGATTGCGGCGGTGGCGTTTGATCTGGAGACCCTCCAACCGCGCTATCAACTCCAGTACGACGTCATGGGTCAGAGCCTCGGGCTGCCCATGGCCCGGCGTCTCGGGTTACCCGAAGCCGTGTGTCGGGCGGCAGAGGCGGCACTGTCTGCGGAAGCCCGTCAATTCTCTGAAGCCTTGACCCGGCTCGAAGCCGACTCGGTCACGCTGGAACGTGAACGGACTCAGATGCGGTCTGAACGCGAACAGGCGGCCGCCCTGCGTGCGCGCCAAGAGCGGCTCCTGGCCGAAACCGAGGAAAAATGCCGTCAGGTCTGGCAGGACGAGACGCGTGAAGCCAAGCTGCTGGTCCGCCGTGTCCGCGAGGAAGGCCGCGAGGTTATCGCGCGGCTACGCAAAAATCTGCAAACGCCGCATGCCCCGCCCGGCGATGCCCGCCGAGACCTCTCGCGGTTCTTGCACGAGCAGCACAAGGAAATCGCGGCAAAAGAGCAGACGCTCCGGACCGAGCCCGTCGCCGATACACCACCGCCACAGATTGGGGACGAGGTCGAGATCCGAGGTGGGAAAATCCGGGGCACCTTGCTGACGCTCAACGGCCAGAAAGCCCGAGTCCGCTGCGGTGGGACGACGTTTGAGGTTCCCGTTGTCCAGGTTCAGCGGACGGCCAAGCAAAAACCTGCACCAAGCGTTCGGGTGGCCGTCGATCACGCGCCACCGAGTCGGCCCGAAATCAATCTGCTCGGCCTGCGGGTTCGGGAGGCGCTGCCGCGTTTGGAAGTCTTCCTGGATCAGGCCATTCTCAATAATCGATCGTCCGTGCGTATCGTGCACGGTATGGGAACCGGTGCGTTGAGGCGGGCGGTCCGAGCGTATTTAGCCGACTCTCCGTACTGCGAGTCCTTTAACGAAGCGCCCCGGAATGAAGGGGGTGGGGGCGCAACGGTTGCGGAGCTCTCCTCATGAAAGTTGTCACCCGTGACGCATTAGCCGACCTGCTGCTTGAAGCCCTGGACGATGCGGCCACCGCCGCCACGGTGTGTGGTCTTGCCGCTGACACTCGAACGAGCGAGGCAGAGCCGCACCCGCGCGCGCTTGATGCGATGCTGCGCTCCGTGCTGACGCCGGGTTTTGACGCAGAGTGGCCGGCGGTCAGAGCTAAACTCATACAATATGGAGCAGCATTGGAGAACTGGTCCGGGCAAGCTGGAGGCTCAACGCGCGATGTTGTTCTGCAGAAAAGTGTTCTCCTCTTTAATCATCACCTCTTCTTTGAGGTGCATGAAGTCCTGGAGCCGCAGTGGATGAAAGAGCAGGGCGAGATCAAAAGGTTCTTGCAGGGACTGATTCAGATTGCGGTCGCGTTCTATCATCTTGGACGTGGCAACCTGGCCGGCACACGCTCGCTGCTGCACGAGGGGCTGATAAAGATAGCCCCCCACGCGCCCGCCTGTCTTGGCCTTGAATTACAGGATTTTATTGCCGGACTTGAGAAATGCCAGCAGATCATCTCAGGTCTGAGCCCTGAAACGTGTAAGCAGTTCTCTCCGGACACGATTCCCCGGATGCGGCTCGTCGCCTAACCCTATTGGTGTGAGGGTACCGTCATGCAAGTGGATCGGCTCATTATCACCGCCCGAGTGCAGACTGTCCTGAGCCCGCTTTCGAGTGAGGCCATTATGGAGCGTGTGGCGGATGGGACGTGGGGTGCCGCAAAGAATAAACGTGTCCTTCCAATCGACAATAACGCTGGACACGTTTACTCTTCGGACAGTATTCTCCTGGCAACGGGCAAAGTCGGGGCCGGGGAGCAGTACATGCAGGCGGCTGCGGCGCTTCAGCGACACGGCACTATCGGTATTATTGCGCCCGCCTTTGCCTGGCCGTTCTTTCGGCTGTGTCTCAACATCGGTCTGCCGCCGCTGACCCTCTGGGAAGCAGGTGAAATTCGGGCGGGCGACCGGCTGCGGATCGATGTGAACAGCCGCATCGTCAAATCCCTGAGCGCCGGTAGCCGCTATCCGATTCGGGACCTGTCCGATCTATACATCGAGGTTCTGGCCTGCGGCGGGATGGAAGGCTATGTGCGGGCTCGGTTGGCGGAACAGCAAACGGCGATCTCCTCGGGCGGGTAGGAAGGCGCCTGCCGCCTTTTCCCTCTTCCGTGGGACCGCAAGAGGAAGCGTGTCCTTCCAATCGACAACAACGCTGGATACGTTTACTCTTTGTGGCAGAGACGCACGGACGAGCGAGGGATATGCGACGCGTTCGAGACCTGCGGAAATATGAGCTGCCGGACAGCCTGCTGGAAATCTGGGAGCGCCAGCAGGGCGAGTTTCTCTTGCCCGTGCAGGAAATTGCCGTGCAGCGCTACGGGCTGTTTGACGGCCGCAGCCTGATCATATCTTCTCCAACATCATCGGGCAAAACCTTTGTGGGCGAAATGGCCGCGCTGCGCTCAGCCTTTGCCGGCAAGCGCGTCCTGTATTTAACGCCGCTGCGCGCCCTGGCGGAAGAGAAATACGAAACCTTTCGCGCACGTTACGCAACGTACGGCGTCAAGGTCGTGGTGGCCACCCGTGACCGACGCGAGTTTGATCACGATATCGAACACGGCGATTTTCACCTGGCCGTCCTCGTGTACGAAAAACTCGCCCAGTTGCTCGTCCGGCATCCGCATGTGCTGCGGACGGTCGCCCTGGTCGTGGTGGACGAACTCCAGATGCTGGGCGACCCGGAACGCGGGTCGGGGCTTGAACTGACCTTGACAAAACTCCTCAGCGCCGTCCCACGGCCGCAGCTTTTGGGACTCTCGGCCGTTCTGCGCGAGGCTGAGCAAGTCGCCGCCTGGTTGGATGCCGACCTGCTCTTACAGGATGAACGGCCGGTCGAACTCTACCGTGGTGTCGTCCTCGGTGACCGCTTTCGCTACCGCACGTATAACACGGGCGAAGAAGGCGAGGAGCGACTGGCTGCTGTTGAGTCAGACGACCCGCGTGAGATCTTATACGCCCACGTCACGCATCTTGCGCAGCAGGGAGAGCAGGCCCTCGTTTTTCTGAAAGGCAAACGGGATACGGTCCAGTGCGCCCTGGAGTTGGCCGAAGCCTCTGAGCTGGCGCCGGCCGCCGCTGCGCTGGCAGCGCTTGAGCCCCTCGAAGAAACCTCCCTCAAGGCCCAGTTGCGCGATGCCCTTACTGGTGGTGTGGCGTTTCACCACGCCGATCTGACCTCGGCGGAGCGGGCGATTGTTGAGGCGGCCTACCGCCGGGGCGAAGCGCGGGTCATTGCCTGTACCACGACGCTGGCCTTTGGGGTGAATCTGCCCGCCTCCACGGTGTTCATCGAAGCCGTCAAATGGGACACGGACAAACGAACCGGCACGGCGATGGAAGTCCCGCTGTCCTGGGCCGAATACGAAAATATCTCCGGACGAGCAGGCCGACTCGGATTCGCGTCGCCCCCCCCTTCTTTGGGGGGCCGCCCTGAGCCAGTCGAAGGACGAGGGGGCAAAGAGGTATTTGGTCGATCCATTCTGATTGCTACTAATCAGTTCCAGGCCGACCTGTTGTGGCGGGGCTATGTGATGGGCGAGCAAGAGCAGTTTACTCCGGCCCCCGGCCAGACCGGGCTCACGGATCGTATCCTCAACCTGATTGCCTCCAAGGTCTGTCTTTCAACGGATGAGCTCCGGGCTTTTTTAGACCTGACCTATCTCGGCTTTCAGCAACAGGGCAAACGTGTGCCTGTCTCAGACCATGCCTCGGACGAAGCCGAGCAAGCGCTGAGCGTTCTTGTTAACACACAGCTTGTCAATCGCAGTGAAGACGGACGGCTGGAAGCGTCAATGCTGGGAGAGGTCGCCGCCCGCAAAGGCATCCGCGCGGCAACTGCGGTGAGGCTGGCCCGCTTTTTTGAGTCAGCCCAGGGACGCGACGTGTCCGAGCTAGAACTCTTTTATACGCTGAGTCTGACCGAAGACGGCCAGAAAATGCAGATTCCGTTGTCGTCGGCCGAACACCGTGGTCGGGGATATGAAAGCAGAGTAGGCGAGTGGATACACGACCGCGGCTATGAGCCGGGCGACGAGCTTCAGAAACTCCTCAACGCCCGCATGCTCCCGACAGCCCAGGAGGCTCGGTCGGCAAAACTCTCGCTGCTGCTGCTGGGCTGGATTAACGGGGACGAACTGTCGTCTTTGGAAAATCGCTGTCAATGCTATGCCGGCACCATCCTCAGCCTGACGGATGAAGTCGGCTGGCTGGTGGATGCGGCAGCGGAAATTGCCGAGGTCATGGGCTGGGCTTCGGCCACACAACTGTCCGAACTGGCAGAACGGGCGCGACTCGGGGTCGATCCGCCGAGCCTGGAGTTGGCCCGGGCTCAGTTGCCCGGGCTCAACCGTGAAGAAATCAAGACGCTGGTATCTGCGGGGTTCGACTCGCCCCTGGCCGTGCGTGAAGCGTCTCCAGAAGCTCTTGAGCCCTACCTGTCGCCGCCACAAATTGAGGCGTTGCGCACGCCCTGAGACACGCCTCAGTAACCGGACACTTGCTCGTATGACCAGCCCACCTCCTGCTGCTGTTTTGGAACTGGCCCTCCAGACCCTGGAAGCCGAACTGGTCGAGCCTGAGCGCTTGGCGTCCTTTCGGACCGTACTGAATACAACAGAGCCGGTCGCTGAGGCGAACCGTTTCCGCTGGTATGCAAGCGGGCAGGTTTGCCTGGAACGCTCTGCTCACGGGACGCTGACCTTCTTCCTGCCGGCCATTCCTGCGAGTTCGGCTCTGCGCCGTCTGGGGACCTTTGATCGTCAGGGGCGTTTGCTTTCACTTTTTTTCTATGCTGCCGATGGTCTGGTGCAGCAGTTCAAGGTGCGCAATATGGACGGCCGCTTTCTCGGGGTCGTCCGAGACACAGTGTCTCATCTGGGCTGGGGCAGGTCTGACGTGATCGGGGCGTTGGCAGGTGAGGGGGGCTTTGAGTTGGACCGGACGCTGACCTTCTTCCGCTCGGTCTCGTATGAAGACGTGGATATCCTCCCGCCATTAGACGCTCCGATGAGCCTGCCGCCCGGCGGCGGTGCAACCATCTTGAATGTGCTGGCGCGCTTGGGGCAGGACCAGGGAAAACAGGTGCTACGCTACTACGGACCGTATCCCAGTGACCAGCTCTTTTTTACCCTGCGCGAGTCCTTCATTTGTGGAGGAGAAGTTGGGGCCAATCGCGAGCGTTTCACCCAGGGAGCCGAAGAGGCCGCCCTGCATATGACGATGGTTGAGACTGCGGTTGACTGGCGGCCCGCCCCGCACGAACGGTTTTATCCGGGGGCGCATACCTGCGTGCAACTGCGCAACGGAGTCGAAAAAGTCTACGATCACGGGCATACCTATTACCGGGCCGACCTGGTGGCCGAGGCCCATCGGCTCCGCGTGCTCCAGACTGAAGAGGAGCAACCACGCTATATCGCTAGCCTGACCATACTGGGCCAGGCGCTCGAGGATCATTTTATCCTGGATGAACACGGAGAGATTCTCGAACGTCTTCCACAGCCCGTGCAGCCTTCCCTGCGGGGCGATCCCATCCTTTCCCCAGACTGGAAGGCCGCTCTCGTTCGTCTGATTGCCGCAGAGAGCACGACGCTGCTGCACACCGCGCTGTGGCCGGTGACGGATGAGCTGACCATCCTGTGGGGCAGGGTGCATAAAGAACTGTGGGCGCTGAGTGGTAATGAACTCGTTCTGCACGCGGGGATGATTGCCGTCCATCAGGACATGCAGAGCCGGGCCAACAGTGCGGCCGAAAAAATCCTCATCGCCTCTCGCTTTCTGTCCGAATTAGCTCGGCTGATCGGGCCGGTGATCCGCAGCCGTGCCCAAGCCCAACTGGCCAGCCTCTCGCCCGCTGACCAGAACGTGGCGCTACTGTTCGCAGCCTCGGATACGCCAGGGCTGTCGGATAACGAACTGCGGGCGTTTCTGACGAGCTTGGCGCAGGGGGAAGAACTGCCGCTGATAGTGGAGTAAAAGGCCGATTTAATGCGTGTATAAGCGTGGTTTTCGTTCGCTTTTGGCGCAGGCTTATTGAGTTCACTCGGTTCAGACCTGAGGGGTCACCCGACACTCGCGCCGAGATAGGAGCCTGTAGACTTTGCCGCGCCGGCCGTCTGGCAGTGGGCGGCCACAATCCTGTTGATATCCCGCGCGTAGCCGCCGCCTAAGGTCACAGCAAGGGGGATTCCTGCCCGCCGGGCGAAATCGCATGTTATCCGATCCCGTTCGCCAACCCCGGCCATCGACAGCGCTAATTTTCCAAACCGGTCGCCCTGGAGCACATCCACGCCAGCCTGATACAGGATCAGGTCCGGTCGGGATCGTTCGAGGAGCACGGGCAGGCTCTCCTCCAGCCGGTCTAAATATTGTTCGTCCGTCGTGCCGTCCGGCAGGGCGATATCCCACGAGCTGTGTTCTTTGTGGGCGGGGTAGTTATTGGCCGCATGCATGGAAAAGGTGAAGGTATCCGGGTCGGTCTGACACAACGTAGCCGTACCGTTCCCCTGATGCACGTCAAGATCGAGAACGAGGGCACGCCCGATACAGCCCTCTACCCGCAGCCGCCTCAGGACAATGACCAAATCATTAAAAATACAGTAACCTTCGCCGTGGTCGGCGAAGGCATGGTGGGTACCCCCGGCCAGATTGGCGGCAATCCCGTCTCTCAGTGCGGCCCGAGCAGCCCCCAGCGTTCCACCGATCACGGCAAACGCGCGCTGGACAAGTTGCCGAGACCAGGGCAGGCCGAGGCGGAGCAATGCCTTGCGTTCCAGCGTCCCGTTCAGAAAGGCGTGGACGTACTCCGGCGTATGTACGCGAAGAATATCTTCGAGGGCTATCGGCTGCGGCTCAACGATTTCCTCTGGCGTGAGGATGCTCTCGGCCAGTAGCCGTTCCGGGACAAGGCGATACTTGTCCATGGGATAGGAGTGATTTCCCATGGGCGCGGTATAACGGGCGGAGGTAAAGGCTTGCATCCTCACTCCCCGAATACCGCCTTCATCAGCGCCTGAACATTGGTGACCCGGACGACCTGCCACCAACCTTCTGGGGTAGAGCGGAGCCCGATCTCAATCTCTTCACCGCTGTCGAGTGGAATAGAAAAGTAGCGGATGTCTTCCCGGGTATCCCCGCCGATTACCGTTCCGATAAGGGCAATAGTCGGGATCTGCGGAAGCGTCAGGTCTGAGTTTTGAAAGGCTTGCTGTACGGCAAACGTCACTCCCGCCTTGGCGAGGTCCCGGACATCCCGTGTCAAACTCTCGAGTCCTCTGTGCAGGAGCCCGGCGAGGGAGTCCGGCGGCGTGTCCTGCGGTTGCGGGACCTCCGGTGCACTCTGCCCCAAATCCTCCAGGGCATAGCTGACCACGCTGTCGATATCGACATAGTGCGTAAAGGTCTCATAGTTGCGCGTCTTGAGAGCCTGTTGGATATGATAGACTGAATAAGAAGGGGTCTGCATCCAGGCATAGACTCCACCCAGCCCGAGAAGGGTACACAGCACGATCGCTCGTAGGCTTTTCATGTGTCCCATCATACGGCAGGAATATCCGGTACGAAATGTGGGGTGCGGAGGCAGTCCGACTCTGGTATGCAGGGATGATCGCTTGACAGGCGGAGCAGCCTGAGAGAGAGACGCGATGCAAGCAATAGGCATCCTATACCCCGGCGATATGGGCCATAATGTGGGCCGCGTGCTGAAAGAAGACGGCTTTGCCGTTGTCACGACGCTGGTCGGGCGGAGCGCGCGCACGCGACAGCTCAGCGCGCAAGCCGCAATAACCGAGCTCGATTCTCTGCTGGCGGTCGTCGAACAGGCGGACATCGTCCTCTCAATTATTCCCCCAACGGCCGCCCAAACAGTCTCACGCGATTTTGCCTGCGCTACTCAGCAGGCGAACCGGAGGCCGCTATTCGTTGACGCGAATGCCGTCTCTCCCATGACTGTTAGCCAGGTCGGTGAGACCATTCGGGCCGCGGGCTGTGACTTTCTCGATGCCTGCATCATCGGTCCGGCCCGGGATGTGCGGGGTCGCTGTACCGTGTATGTCAGCGGTCCGAACGTCCGGGAGTTTGAATCGGCTCTCGGGCAATCGCTCCGCATGCATCCCTTAGGAGACACCATCGGTCAAGCCTCCGCCTTCAAGATGTTGTTCTCCGGACTCAATAAAGGCCTGGTTGCCGTGCTGAGCGAACTAACGGTGGCCGCGCAGGAATATAATTGTCTGGATGATTTGCTCGCCTGTTACACCGAGCTTTTTCCAGGAGTCATGCAGTCGTTGGAATGGCTCGTGCCGACCTATCCCTTTCATGCCGCCAGACGGGCAGAGGAAATGCGTGAGTTGGCCGAAACGCTGGAACACCTACACTCCTCCGCGGTCATGGCGCGTGGGACTCAGCAGACCCTGGCCGAGATTGGCCAGCTCGACCTGACTGGTCGATTCCCGGAGTATGGAGAGCACGACTGGACGCTGCGTCAAGTGCTTGAGGCGCTCGGCCAATGCGGAGCGCTGAAACGGGGTTCCTGATACGGTTCGTATGTTGCTGCCACTATCCAGGCGTATTGACACGGATAGAGGTATTAGGCTAAAAATGAACGCCAATGTTCCAATAATGAACTATCAAGTAAATTCCAAAATAAGGAGTGTCTGATGTCACAGACGCATACGGTGAAGGCAACCTCCGATGCAATTTTTACCCAACTGCTCGATGTCCAGGACCAGGACATGCGTCGTCTGTATGAGAAGGCGAAACGCGACCAGTGGAATGCCTCGGCCGATATTGACTGGGACGCCGGGGGCGACCCGGACTGCGGTATTTTGCCCGATGGATTGATTGATATTTACGGCACACAATACTGGGACAAGCTGGACGACAAGCACCGACTCGACCTGAACCGGCACTTTTCCGCCTGGCGGATCAGTCAGCTTATGTACGGTGAACAATTCGCCCTTATGGTCTGTGGTCAGATTGCCAATGTTGTTCCGGGTATCGATTCGAAGTTTTTTATGGCGACCCAGGTCGTGGATGAGGCGCGGCACTCAGAGGTGCTGGCTCGCTATCTGTACGACAAAGTCGGTGTGACGTATCCGCTGACGACCAACCTCAAGAATCTGTTCGACCACATCCTGGCCATGCCGCAGTGGTATCTCAAGACCGTGGGAACCCAACTCGTCGCGGAAACCCTGGCGGTGTCGCTGTTTCGGATGCTGGCCGACCACAGCCCGGACCCGTTAATCAGCCAGATCTGCCGCCGCATCCTCTCTGACGAATCTCGCCACATGGGTTTCGGGATGTTAAGCCTGCCCGATCAGATACAGGAATTATCCGAGCAGGAACTCGAAGAGGTCGAAGAGTTTGCCTGCGAAGCCGCCGCCGGACTCCTGCAGGGACAGTTTCCGCGAGAAGCCTACGAAGCCGTCGGCTTTACCCAGGCCGAGATAGAAGACATCCGCACCATGCGTCACGCAGTGGCCAAAAAGAACGAATATGTGGCGTTTCGGACGTTCTTTAAGAAAGATTTTCATGCCGCCCTGTGGAGCAACATGGAGAAAGTCGGCCTGCTGAGTGAGCGAGCGGTCAAGAAGCTCGGGACTATGGGCATTACCGCTCCACAAACACAGCAGCGGGAGCAAGCGGCCGCGTAAAGGCGGATAGAGGGGCAGGGTTTCAAACCCGCCCCCCTTTATTTCAGCAGGATGCTTCGGCGTCCTGCTTTTTTTGTTTCTCAATCCCTTCTGTGGGTCTCTTCCCCGGCCTGTTCCCCGGCGGCAGGCGAGCGGTATACTCCCCCCGCTCGTATAGTATAATCAGGCGTGGCAACGGACGGTCCAAGGACGTGGTGGGCCGATCGTTGGTTCATACACAGACAGAAGGAGGGACTATCATGGGTGAATTTGTTGAGGTTGCAGAGGCCAGAGCACTGTCCGGGTTGCGACTCGTACTGTCGCTCGGCGTGCCGGGTCCGTGGAGTGAAGCCGCCAAGGGTATTTTATACGTTAAAAAGATTCCCTATGTCCGTGTCCGTCAGGAAATCGGCGGCGCCAACACGGAATTGGCCGAATGGACCGCGCAAGCGACAGCACCGGTTGCGATCTGGAACGATGAACCGCCGCGCTCAACCTGGATAGAGCAGCTCCTTTTAGCTGAGCGCCTTGAACCGACTCCCGCCCTGATACCGGACACTATCGAGGATCGGATGCTGATGTTCGGCTATTGCAACGAGCTGTGCGGCGAGCATGGCTATGGCTGGGCCAAACGCCTGATGCTGCTCCACGCGGTCCTGACCAACCCGGACGCGGACGAATCAGCGCGGGCCTTTGCTACGCATCTGGGGAATAAATACGGCTATAATCGGGAAGAAGCCGAGGCCGCGCCGGCCCAGGTGGCCAGTATTGTGACGGCGCTCGGCTCCCGCTTGGAACAGCAGCACGACAATGGGAGTCGGTTTTTTATCGGCAATCAGTTGTCCGCACTCGACATTTACTGGTCTACGTTTGCCGCTCTCATACAGCCGCTGCCGCACGAGCTGTGCCCGATGCCCGCCCCCTTTCGGACCATGTACACTAATACCGACCCGGTGGTGCAAGCTGCGGTGAAGCCGATATTGCTCGAACACCGTGACTTTATCTATCACGAATACCTTGAGCTGCCGATTGCTCTGTAGGCCGGCTACTCGAAACGCCGTCGGCGAAAGGAGCAATCATAGTGGCCGGCAGTCAGATGCGTGTTCACAAGAAGATGGATAAGATTTTCCAAAGGCTAGACGCCTTGGAAGACAACGACAAAGCGTTGACGAAGCAGACCAAATATCTGAAACAATTGGTGGTATTAGCTAAGCAGGACTCGGCGCGTCAGCGGAAGGAGTCGAAGAAGAGAATGTGTGCACGCCTTCTGGACAACAAAGGTGATGGAAAGAAGGCCAAGAAGAAAAAGAGGTGACGATATGGCCGCCAACCAGACGAATGTCCACAAGAAGATGGACAAGATATTGCAAAAGCTGAACACGCTGGAAAACAACGACAAAGCGTTGGCCAAGCAGACCAACTACCTGGCGCAACTGGTGGTGCTGGCCAAGCAGGACTCGGCGCGTCAGTATCAGGAGTCGCAGGCCATGCTGCGCGAGTCCCAGTCCATGCTGCGCGACATGGGGCAAATGCTCCTGGAAATGAAGCAGTCCTCGGACCGGACAGAGGAGCGGGTTGCCGCAATTCTAGCCGAGGTGCGTCAGCACTGAAGCGTTTACCGGGGTTGGTAGCCGGTAATCACAAAGTTCTGCGGGACCGTATTCCGAAGGGGAACAGGAACCCACTCCGGCCCTTCGGCCTCCACTGCCCGGGAGCCCGCCCCGTATCAGGTACGGGGTGACGTGCCTGCGCGGGAGTGACACGGCATTGCATCCGCCCTTTTCTCATCTGCATCATCCCCTCCCTGGAGGGGTGGCCCAAAGGGCCGGGGTGGGTCTGCCCCGACCCGACCGTCCCCCACATCTGGCGAGCGCTGCTTCCTGGGAATGCCCAGCCCCCGTCCTTGAGGAGTGCGGGTTTCCAGCCCGCATGGCGGCCAGGGGGGCCACCCTCCCAGGCAGAGAGCCGCCATTTTCCTATCAAATGATAGGGACAAACGCGCGCCCAGTGTGTTAAGGAAGCGTCGTACCCTGGCCCCGAGAGCAGGCGTTGACGCTTTTCCTGCCCAGGAGTTTGCAACAGGCGACACGACCAAAACGAGTGGCCTCTTTGTCTCGACCACCAAGCGCCGTTTGCTCTCCTCCTCCGCTCGGTTTCGGACGAGCTTCTGGCGAGAAAGGAAAGAAGCCCGAAAAATTTTTGAGCAACAGTGACCTAGGATGTCACACCGGTGTGTTAGGGGTTCCTGTACATTGTGATTTTATCTCAGATGCTGTCACTTCTGTCTGCTAAGTATGTCCTTCATAACTGTTAGAAATTAGAGTCTGACATGAATTCATCTGCTTGGGGAAAGACAGGCGGACCCAACGGTTCGTCTCACCATCTCGCCCACCATTCAATGGACGTGGCAGCCGTATTCCAACGTCTCCTGGAACTGCCGACATTCAGGCTCCGCGCCGAAAAAGCGGCGGGAAGCAGTCTTTCACAGAGAACCCTGGCTCGGTTGGGCACGACGGTCTTCCTGCATGATATCGGCAAGCTTCATCCAGGTTTTCAGGCAAAGGGCTGGCAGCAGGGACTCTGGCACCAACCACTTCGTGGTCATGTGACGGAAAGCTTGTCATTTTTGGACCTCGCGTGGCAGACACCTGAGCATCCTTTTCACGATATGACGCGGGCCATTTCGCGGTGGGGCGAGGGAGTTTCTCCGCTGATATTGGCCAGCTTCTCCCACCACGGACGACCACTCACAGAAGGGCCGCAGACTTCTCTGGGAGATTGGCCAGAGCTTCCGCAATATAGTTGGCGTAGAGAAACAGCGACGATGGTTGAGGCGTTACGTCGCTGGTTTCCTGACGCTTTTGGCGACGATAACGAGCCGTTGTCTGCCAAATCGCTTTTCATCCACTTCATCGCAGGGCTCATAGCACTCGCCGATTGGGTGGGATCAGATAGACGGTTTTTTGGCGAATTCATCGCCACATTCGATCCGCATTATGACCAAAAAGCCCATGACCGAGCGGCCAGAGCCTTAGTCAAGATTGGGCTTGATGTGGGAAATCTGCCCCGCAGGCCCTTTCTCTCCTTTACCGAACTGACTGATTTCGCACAGCCCAACCCGGCGCAGGCTGCCGTAGGTGAGATTGGACCGGACGAACAGTTGGTAATCCTTGAGGCCGAAACCGGGTCAGGTAAGACCGAGGCTGCACTGTGGCGTTTTGCCCAGCTTTTTTCGGCTGGTCGCGTCGAAGGGCTGTATTTCGCAGTGCCGACAAGAGCAGCGGCGCGGCAACTACATTGCCGTGTCAATGAGGCAATGAAGCAGGTCTTCGGAGAGCAGTATCCAGAGGCGGTTCTGGCCATCCCTGGGATGTTGCAGGCAGGAGAAGCAAGTGGACAGCGTCTTCCTGAATGGAAAGTGCTGTGGGAGGATCAGAAGGACACTGTTCCGGCGCGATGGGCGGCGGAGCATGCAACGCGATTTCTCACAGCCACCGTTGCGGTTGGGACTGTGGACCAAGCCATGCTGGCCGGGCTGATGGTCAAGCATGCCCATTTGAGGGGTAGTTCGCTCAGCCGCAGTCTGTTGGTGATTGATGAGGTTCATGCCTCGGACGCATACATGACTGGTATACTCACGCATCTCTTGAACGCCCATCTAGCGGTTGGGGGATACGCAATGCTGATGTCCGCAACGCTTGGATCACGAGCACGGGTGCGCTGGACAGGAGAAACGCAGCCAAGCCTCAAGGAAGCGGCAGCTACACCCTACCCGGCGGTCTGGGTGGGCGGCGAAGCAACACCGAGGAGAACGGACGGTGCCGGGCAACACAAGGCCGTACAAGTAACCTTAGACGACATGGCTGCTCGAAGAGCGGCTGAGTTGGCCCTTGAAGCTGCCAAGCAAGGGGCGCGGGTGCTCGTGATTCGGAATACAGTGAAGACGGCTATGGAAACATGGCAGGCCGTTCAAGAGCGAGGTGGCGCCGCAAAACTCTTATCGGTTGCAGGCGGTCCAGCGCTCCATCACAGTCGGTTCGCGGCAGAGGATCGGGTACTGCTGGATCAGGCAGTAGAAGCCGTTTTAGCGACAGACTCCAACCGCACTCCTCGGGGTGCCGTGGTGGTCGGGACGCAAACGCTGGAACAGTCGCTTGACATTGATGCCGACTTTCTCATCACCGACCTCTGCCCCATGGATGTACTGTTGCAGCGGATCGGTCGGCTGCATCGCCACATGCTTCCGCGTCCCGATGGATTTCAGGAGGCGAGAGCCGTGGTCATGACGCCCGAAGGCGGACTTGACCGGCTGACAGCACCGGCCTTTGAGAATGGTCTTGGCGGCTGGAACGACAAAAGTGGAGGATTCCAGGGCATCTACCGTGATCTGGCAGTGCTGGAGTTGACACGAGGGTTGATCCAAGACGAACCGTTGTGGCGTATTCCCGAGATGAACCGAGGCTTGGTCGAAGCGGCGACACACCCTGAGCAGATTACCGCGCTGATTGAGGAGAAGGGAGAGGGGTGGAAACGCTATGACCGTCAACTCGGCGGCGTCAAGGCTGCCGAGCGAGGTCTGGGTGACTTACAGCGACTCGACCGCAATCAGCCATACGAGAGTCTGTCTTTTCCCAATCTTGACGAGCGGATTATGACCCGGCTCGGGGAAGAGGGAGTAGTGCTGACGCTTAACCCCTCGCCACAGGGACCGTTCGGAACCCCGATCACGCGAATCACTCTGCTGGCACGGTGGTCGGCTGGGATTTCGTCAGACGATGCGGAGGCGGTACAGGTGCACTCTGTCCCGGACGGGCTGATGTTCACGGTGGGGGACCGCCCTTTCAAATATTCGCGGCTGGGCTTGCAATCATCGGAATGATGAGTATACTTTTCTTTCTAATGTGGTCTCCGATACATAATTTTTATGGAGGTATTTAGGATGGAACTTCACTTTTCCTTGGCATTTGGATGGCGGCGTTTCTGCGACCGCTTTGGTTTACGGTCAACGGAGGTTTGGTCAATCCTCTCTATGAATATCCGCAGAATTTCCCGAAACGAATATCGGGATAGACCCGTGGTGTCCGAGACGAAGCTGATCGGACGGAAGGATTCCCCATCTCTCATGGGGGCTAATGAACAGAAGAGCACGATATGAACCTCCTGACCGAACCTATCATATCGGTATCGCACCAGAAACGCCTTTCACTCCCCGAACTCCTTGCAGCATTAGCACAGGGACGAGTGACACAGTTTCCCGCGCTCAGGCCACATCAGCGTGGGACATGGCATATGTTTCTGGTGCAACTTGCAACGCTGGCGCTTTGGCCGGCCAAACAGAGTGAGCCGCCCAAGGATTCTACGGAATGGGCCACGCTGCTACGCAGGCTGACTCCAGACCATACCGACGATGCCCCTTGGTGCATGGTAGTCGGAGATCTCGCCAAGCCTGCCTTCCTTCAGCCGCCGGCGCCGGACAATGTCAAATGGTCACCAGTAGCTACGCCGGATGCTCTCGACCTTCTCATTACCGCGCGGAACCACGACCTCAAACAATCAGTCGCTCGTGAGGTGGAAGCTGAAGACTGGCTGTTCGCTCTGGTCTCCTTGCAAACATCGGAAGGCTACGGCGGCGCGGGCAACCACGGAATCGCACGGATGAATGGCGGCTCTTCCAGCCGTCCGATGCTGGGTCTGGGGCCTGCCCAAGGCAAGGATTATACACTGAACCCGAGTGCGTGGTGGAGGCGGGATGTTCGGCGGCTTCTGGCAGAGCGCCAGGCAGGTAACAGTCTCAAACTTGGCTGTGAGGGAGGACTGGCGCTCCTCTGGTGTCTCGACTGGCCAGAGGGTGAGCAACTCGACCTCCGCGAACTCGACCCCTGGTTCATTGAGGTTTGCCGTCGGGTACGGCTGGTCGGTGCGAAAAACCGGCTATCTGCCCTTCGGGCAATATCGAAGGCGTCCCGCATCGACGCGAAGATGTACCACGGGAATGTTGGCGACCCTTGGACGCCTGTACACAGACAGGACGGTAAGAGCCTCACTTTGGGCGGTGGCGACTTCCATTACAAGAGGCTGGCCGAGTTGATGTTCGGGGGAGACTGGCAGGTGCCGGTGTTGGCCAAGCTCGGGCCGGAAGAGGAGACAATGACGGGTGACAGACTGCTCGTTGCCGAGGCGCTATCGCGCGGAAACAGCAAGACAGAAGGCTTCAAGAGCCGCGTCGTACCGGTTCCAGATAGTGTCAAGCGGCTTTTTCAGTCTCCGACTGCGGCCACGCTCTCAAAGCTACAGATGGAGGAGATCAAGGCATTCGATGAAGCCTTACGCAACGCCATTGCGTTGCTAGCAGCCCGAGGCGATTGGGACAGCGTAGGCAAGCCACAGTACGCTGTTTCAAAGCCAACGAGAGATCGATTCGATCGAACAGCCGACACGTTGTTCTTCCCCAACCTTTGGGCACGGCTTGAGGCTGAGACCTCGGGCGACCACGACTATGTCAACAAAGCCGGGGGCGATTTCCGGCGCAAGCTGCTCGAAGCAGCGAAGGCGGAGCTGGCCGCCGCCCTGCCTGGCGTTCCATGCTCAACGCTTCAACGACCGAAGGCCGAGACGCGGGCATGGCGCGCCTTCCATGCACGGATACACAAACTTGATACACAACTCTACCAAAACAGTGAAATGCAGGAGGATATCGATGCCGAACCCTGATGCCCACCCCGTGAGTAGAACTGCGATAGCCGCGGCTCATATGCTTGAGAAACTTGAGCCGGGACCTCTGGCCGAATTGCGCCGAATGGATATCTCAGCCGGTGCGGCTGGCTTCTGGCGACTGGCAGCCCAGCATCCCGCTACGATCAACGATAAGAGTCTTAAAGATTGGATGACGATCGTCCGCATTCTCGCCATTCTGACTCCCAAGGGCGATCCAGCGGAGCGCAAACTGCTACATGACCCCAAGCGCCGCTTGGGCGCAGTCCTGTGCGACGGCGGCAATCCGAACTGGCCAAACTCGAATCCTCTCCGCCCGGTGCTGAGCGAACAGCGGCTCGCACGACTCATGGCCACAAAGGGGAAACAGAGGAGAGTGCTTTTGCGTCGTGCGGTGAGCGCGATTAGCCGGACCCGCCAGCCCGACAGCGGCGTCAACGTCGCCGATATAGCGTGGACGCTGCTCGACTCCGACATCGGGCGTACCGGACGAAGCATTGCCGAACACTATTACCGCAGACTCGACCGAGCTGAACGCAACCAGCAGACAAACCAAGAAGGAGCGAAAGAATGACCGAGCCACGTTTTCTGCAAATACACACTCTTAGTCCTTACACGGGCACACTCCTCAATCGCGACGACACAGGACTGGCCAAACGGCTACCCTATGGCGGCGCACTACGCACACGCGTTTCGTCGCAATGCCTCAAACGGCACTGGCGCAGCGCTGTTGAGAAGTACGCCCTGCACACGATCGGCGGAGAGGAACTAAAAGCGTACCGTTCTCGTGAACTCGTGACACACAAAGTTATTAAACCATTGTATGACCGCTTCCCAGACGAAGTGGTGAAGGCGCTGGAACCGGAGATTCAGCAGGCCGTATATGGAGATAAAGGAACGACAAAGAAAAGTCGTCAGACTCTTTTATTCGGGAAACCGGAGATCGATTGGTTGGCCCAGGAAGCCGTTCGCTTGGCCCAGGAAGCCAAAGACGATGCTGAGGCTGCCACAAAGGCGGCAAAGGATTGGAGGAAAGACTTTCGGGCCAACATCAAGGCGATGCGCGATAGCGCGACGCTCCCCGCTGGACTGACAGCGGCGCTGTTCGGACGGATGGTGACATCTGACCCCGATGCCAACATCACTGCACCGGTCCATGTCGCACATGCCTTTACCGTCCATGAAGAGGAAGCGGAGAGCGACTATTTCACCGCTGTGGATGATCTGTCCGAGGACGAACCAGGAGCGGACACGATTCAGGAGACTGAGCTGACCTCGGGCCTGTTTTACGGCTACGTCGTCGTCGATTTGCCAGGGCTTCTTGACAACCTCGGCGGCAATACGGACATGGCAGGCGCAGTCCTGCATAACCTGATCTATCTGATCGCCGAGGTCTCTCCAGGTGCGAAGCTCGGCTCTACCGCGCCCTATGGACGGGCGTCGCTGATGATCCTGGAGGCCGGCGACCGACAGCCTCGAACCCTGGCTGAGGCGTACCGGCGCCCCTGTGCGCCAGATACCGACGAGGCGGTGGCTAAGCTGGCGGATTATCTGAAATGGATTGACGAGGCTTACGATACAGGTGAGGAGCGGCGGGTACTGACGCGTGCTGATGTCGAGCTACCCAGAGCGGAGCGCGGTTCGCTCGCGGACCTTGCGAAATGGGCGAAGACGCTGCCAGGAGCGCTCTCATGAGCCATACATGGCTTATTATTCGGCTTGAAGCGCCACTAATGGCCTTTGGCGGTGTTGCTGTAGACCAAGTTGGCCCGACCCGGGACTTTCCGGCTGCCTCCATGCTGACCGGACTCTTTGCCAATGCTCTCGGACTGCATTGGTCGGATCGCGCAGCGCACCAAGCGTTACAGGACCGGTTGATTTTTGCCGTGAGACGCGAGCGAACCCCTGTCACGGCAGGAGTCGTTACAGATATGCAGAACGCGAAGCTCAACAAGGCAGATAAAGGCTGGACGACTTTCGGCGCTCCAGAGGGGCGTGGCGGAGCCAGCTATGATGCGCCGCATCGCCGTACGCGGGACTATCTAGCCGACCAAACGGTACGCGTAGTTCTCCGGTTCGACCCAGCCGAGCTTTCACCCACTCTGGAGACGCTTGCCGAAGCGATTGACCAGCCAGCGCGCCCACTCTTCATCGGTCGCAAGCCGTGCCTCCCCTCCTGCCGTCTCATGGACGGCTGGACAGATGGGGAGACAGCCTATACGGCACTCTGTTCTCTGTCGGGCTCGGGCTTATTCCACGCACTCTGGCCAGCGGGCGAAGGACCGGAAACAGGCCCACAGGTCGAGCGAATCGCCGACCTTGCTGATCTGCGGAGTTGGCGGACGGGGCTGCACGGCGGGTCACGCCGCGTCGTGGAAGGGCATATCGAGGGGGTGGTCAATTCATGAGTTCGCTTTTTCTGATCCGTATGCCTATAGCGATGGACAGACTAGCTCGCTGGGCCGGAGAGCGGGGCTGGATTCGTCACCGCGGCCACGCGACAGGATTTGATGAAGGCCGCGCGCTGCACCATCTGGTTGATGAAGTGTTTGGCCCTGGCGAACTCCGCCCGTTTCGTTTGCTGGTTGCACCACGGCGTAGGGTAGGAAGTCTCTACGGCTATTGCGAGAGCGACGGAGAAGTCTTACGGGAAAAAGGCCACATCCAGGCTCTACCTGAGCATCTGAGCGTTCTCAAAATTGATCGTTTAGAGGCGAAAGCCATGCCAACGGAATGGGCGGAAGGCCGACGGATTGGCTTCGACCTGCGAGTACGCCCCGTCCGAAGGTTGAAGACAGAGCTTGGTACGGACAAAGAACGCTTCCGCAAGGGTGCGGAACTGGATGCTTTTCTGATTGAAGCGTTGCGCCAGCATTTCGGCGACCGCAATGGCATGGCTGGAGACGCGCGAGCCAGGGAAACGGTTTATCTTGACTGGCTGGCCGAACGGCTGACCCCGGCGGCAGAACTGGACCGTAAGGATACACGCCTCGTCCACTTTCAGCGAAGCCGTGTTTCGCGTGGCAAGGCGGGACCTGAAGGGCCGGATGCCACATTCCACGGCACTTTGAAGGTGAATGAGCCGGAGCGTTTCATAAAATTGCTGGCGCGTGGGGTAGGACGGCACCGGGCCTATGGCTATGGGATGCTTCTTCTCCGTCCGGTCTCACGGCCAACGCCGAGGCGATGATGCTTAAAGGCCGGCCCGAGGCGGGCTGACCGAACGAAGGGGACACTGTGCTGAAAGGAAGATTAGGGCTTGAGGCCGCACGGGTTCCGCACGCCGACCGTCATGGTCTGCTGTGGTTGGCACGTGGGAATCTCAGCGTGGAGGATGGCACGCTGCATTTTCGGACCGCTGGGTCGCCGGATATGGCTGCCGGCGATTACGCCATTCCGTTTCAGAATATCTCGTTCATCCTGCTCGGGCCGGGCTCAACCGTGAGCCACGACGTGTTCCGGCTGCTCGCCCGCCACGGGACCGGCCTCGTGGCGGTTGGGGAAGACGGCGTGCGGATGTATAGCGCCCAACCCTTTGGACCGAACGATTCAAAAAGAGCGCGCCGGCAGGCCAAACTCTGGAACGATAACCGGTCACGGCTGCGCGTCGCCCGACGCATGTACGCCTGGCGTTTGGGTGAGGTGCTGCCCGAACAGGACATATCCATCCTGCGCGGGATCGAAGGGGCGCGGATGAAAACGGCCTACGGCCTGCTGGCCCAGAAGTACCGCATTGATTGGCACGGACGCCGGTATGACCGGCAAAACCCGGATATTGCCGACGCCCCGAACCAAGCCATTAACCACGCAGCCACAGCCATCGAAGCCGCGGCTATCGTTGCCGTGGCTGCAACAGGAACACTGCCTCCTCTGGGATTCATTCACGAGGATGCGTCTATCGCCTTTTGTCTGGATATTGCCGACCTCTACCGAACTGAAGTGACCATCCCGGTCGCCTTTGAGGCAGTCATCCAGCATCACAAAAATGGACATATCCCGCTCGAACGGCACGTCCGACGGTTGGCGGGACGCCGATTCAGGGAACTGAAGATCATCTCGAAGATGATTGATCGGATCATAAAATTGATGGACGACGATGAATGACAGTAGTCGTGACACGTGATGTTGCCCCGCGCACCCGTGGGTTTCTGGCCTCCTGCATGATCGAGATTGCCCCTGGAGTGTACACTGCTCCGAGGCTGTCTCGTAGCGTCAGAGATCGGGTATGGACAGTGATAGAGGAATGGTTCCTGGAGTTGGGAGGCCAATCTATTGTCATGACCTGGCAGGACCCACGTGAGCCGGGCGGACAAGGCGTCCGAGTCCTCGGGTCACCACCGGTCGAGTTAGTGGACCAAGAGGGCCTCATCTTGTCGCGGCGAACCCGCCACACGCAGGACAAATAGCTCTTTGACAATCTGAACGGCGCTCCTCTACACGCCGGAGATAGACTCATGGCGGCAAAAAGTCTAATAAACTCAGTAGAGGTTCCCCCGTACACGCGGGGATAGACCGTGACCTTTGTGCAGAGTCAAGCGTAGAGGGGCGGTTCCCCCGTACACGCGGGGATAGACCGCATCCTTCTTAGCTGCGAGTATGGGCGTAAACGGTTCCCCCGTACACGCGGGGATAGACCGCGCACTGGCGATTGCCCTCCGCTACCCAAGGAGGTTCCCCCGTACACGCGGGGATAGACCCAAAAGGCCGTCACCGTGGTTGATGATCCGGGCGGTTCCCCCGTACACGCGGGGATAGACCTTCGGAAGGTCCGCAAGATCTTAAAACGGGAATGGTTCCCCCGTACACGCGGGGATAGACCGCCCTGGCTAATTCGCGCATAGCCGCCTGTGTTGGTTCCCCCGTACACGCGGGGATAGACCTGAGCCAAGAATCAAGCGAAATCCAATGCCCGCGGTTCCCCCGTACACGCGGGGATAGACCTTCAAGATCAGCCGCGTCTGCGATACCGCGATGGGTTCCCCCGTACACGCGGGGATAGACCTGGGCGAGCAAGATCAAACGGGACAGACCGAGAGGTTCCCCCGTACACGCGGGGATAGACCTTTTTTTTGCCAAAATGGAGGTGAGTAGTGTTCGGTTCCCCCGTACACGCGGGGATAGACCCTTTCATTTTCTTTCCGATCTCTATTGCCAGGGGGTTCCCCCGTACACGCGGGGATAGACCGTGACCGGCTTGTGACATCACAATGGGTGAAAAGGTTCCCCCGTACACGCGGGGATAGACCCGATTAGAGCAGTTGCTAAAGGAGGCTAAAACTGGTTCCCCCGTACACGCGGGGATAGACCCCTGAAATTCCTCTGCTCTCAGTTGAAGCCCAAGGTTCCCCCGTACACGCGGGGATAGACCTTCTTCAGTCTCAGGGTATTGAAGAGAAACACCGGTTCCCCCGTACACGCGGGGATAGACCCGCGTTCAATAATTGCGTCTCGAGTTCGGTCATGGTTCCCCCGTACACGCGGGGATAGACCGGAGGCCACGGAGGCAGCCGCCACCGCCACCGCCACGACGGCGGTTCCCCCGTACACGCGGGGATAGACCCTGCCCCGCCGGGCCGGCGACGGCGCCATTGTAGGTTCCCCCGTACACGCGAGGATAGACCTGGCCGGGGGGCGGCGACAACGGGGCCGGTCGTGGTTCCCCCGTACACGCGGGGATAGACCTGGACACACGCCTTGCACTCGTCTTTGTCTTGGGGTTCCCCCGTACACGCGGGGATAGACCGTCGGAGGAACCCGAACCAGAAGAGGGGGAAGGGGTTCCCCCGTACACGCGGGGATAGACCCCTTTAAGACAATCGCCTTTTCGGTCAGGGCCAGGTTCCCCCGTACACGCGGGGATAGACCGATGGTCTGAAGGCGTCCCAGTTTACCGGCCTGGGTTCCCCCGTACACGCGGGGATAGACCTATTGGGTAAACACCTCAAAGTCAGCAAACATGGGTTCCCCCGTACACGCGGGGATAGACCGCTGGGTCAAGTTGGCGGCGAAATCCGTCGTTCGGTTCCCCCGTACACGCGGGGATAGACCACGTCCACAGGTCACCGTTCAGCCTCATACGACGGTTCCCCCGTACACGCGGGGATAGACCCTGGCTGATTGCCTGCCATATTGTCTGCCGTGAGGTTCCCCCGTACACGCGGGGATAGACCCTTATCCATTTCAAGACGGGTCACTTCCATTATGGTTCCCCCGTACACGCGGGGATAGACCCCTGAGCGACGACCTGAGAGATGAGATCGCTTTGGTTCCCCCGTACACGCGGGGATAGACCGTTATCCATTTCAAGACGGGTCACTTCCATTATGGTTCCCCCGTACACGCGGGGATAGACCCCTGAGCGACGACCTGAGAGATGAGATCGCTGTGGTTCCCCCGTACACGCGGGGATAGACCTGCCGATATTCCTATGGAGGACTGGAAACTACTGGTTCCCCCGTACACGCGGGGATAGACCTGGCTCGCTATTTTCCTGGCCCTACATTTCCGAGGTTCCCCCGTACACGCGGGGATAGACCGCTCAAAGGTGGGACACTCGCAAACGGCGGCTGGGTTCCCCCGTACACGCGGGGATAGACCTCATCACTGCGGCGGGCCAGGCCGGCAGTGTCAGGTTCCCCCGTACACGCGGGGATAGACCTCTCTCCGTGAACTGGAGAAGGCCATTGAAGACGGTTCCCCCGTACACGCGGGGATAGACCGCGTTGCCAGGTGCCACGAGACCAGCCGATTTCGGTTCCCCCGTACACGCGGGGATAGACCCGTTATATGCATGACCTTTCTCAATCGGTTATTGGTTCCCCCGTACACGCGGGGATAGACCTTTTTGTTTCCTGGCTTCGGCATCTTTTAGCCGGGTTCCCCCGTACACGCGGGGATAGACCTCATAACAAATAGCGGGGAGGATCAATTTACCAGGTTCCCCCGTACACGCGGGGATAGACCCCTGTCTGCTATTAATCCGTTCCACGTCCACCTGGTTCCCCCGTACACGCGGGGATAGACCGCAATTCCACCTGGTCTTTCACGACTGAAATCTGGTTCCCCCGTACACGCGGGGATAGACCGTACTCTAAGGACATTGATGTCGCTCTCGTCGAGGTTCCCCCGTACACGCGGGGATAGACCCTCCTTTCTCCGCCTGAATCGCTGCGTCATTTTGGTTCCCCCGTACACGCGGGGATAGACCCTCCGTAATAATCAGCGTAAACGTTCGATCTATGGTTCCCCCGTACACGCGGGGATAGACCGTGGGGGGAAACGCCATCTCCTCCCCCACGTCGGGTTCCCCCGTACACGCGGGGATAGACCTGTGATAGCCCGATAGAAGGAAGCAAATTGCAAGGTTCCCCCGTACACGCGGGGATAGACCCTCATATGCGTGCATTCGATCCTGCATGGGATGGGTTCCCCCGTACACGCGGGGATAGACCCGAGATACTCCGCCGCGCGCGCCTCCTCTATGTGGTTCCCCCGTACACGCGGGGATAGACCGTCATGAAAACGGTGCTCCACAGCGACATCATCGGTTCCCCCGTACACGCGGGGATAGACCCTCCATATATGCCCCTTGCTGACCTGCCCGTCCGGTTCCCCCGTACACGCGGGGATAGACCTGGCGATGGATACGTCTCCCGCGCCTACGTCGAGGTTCCCCCGTACACGCGGGGATAGACCTTGTCTCAGGCCGCACTCGGGAAGCAGTGGGGCGGTTCCCCCGTACACGCGGGGATAGACCCGTAGTGAACCGGAGCAGCCAATTCTCTTGCCCGGTTCCCCCGTACACGCGGGGATAGACCTGAACGCTCGATCCGCTGCCCAGTACGCCGGCAGGTTCCCCCGTACACGCGGGGATAGACCCCGTAGACTGGGAGGCTTAGCTATGCTGCCCGAGGTTCCCCCGTACACGCGGGGATAGACCTCTGAATCCGAACTCGATGCCGTCGATACCCTAGGTTCCCCCGTACACGCGGGGATAGACCCAAGGTCTTGACTACGGTCCTGCTTCCGTCAACGGTTCCCCCGTACACGCGGGGATAGACCTTCATCTCCAGGATGAAGAGGCGTTCCTTGAGGGGTTCCCCCGTACACGCGGGGATAGACCTATTGACTCGTCCCTCCGTTTGGATTCGTGAACGGTTCCCCCGTACACGCGGGGATAGACCCAAAGCGAAACAAAAGGCTAAGAGGGGAAGGAAGGTTCCCCCGTACACGCGGGGATAGACCCTCTCTTTCAAAAAGAGACTCTTCGGCCAGACAGGTTCCCCCGTACACGCGGGGATAGACCGCATAGGCAGAGGCAGGTATGCCCCTGTCCCGAGGTTCCCCCGTACACGCGGGGATAGACCCGTGGCGCAGGAGAATCGGAGGGCGCAGTTTCCGGTTCCCCCGTAAACGCGGGGATAGACCCAGTGAAGGTCGCTTCTCCACATGCCGTACAATGGTTCCCCCGTACACGCGGGGATAGACCCTCGACAAGCACGGCATCATCGACCTCGGTGTCGGTTCCCCCGTACACGCGGGGATAGACCGTACTCACCCAGGCCGGGCGCCTGATCGGCGCTGGTTCCCCCGTACACGCGGGGATAGACCCGACTCCAAACGCCCGCTCCTGGGCGCGATCGCGGTTCCCCCGTACACGCGGGGATAGACCGTATTTGATCCTTTTGGCGTTGGTTGTGTGGGGGGTTCCCCCGTACACGCGGGGATAGACCGTCGTCATTTGCACGATAAAAGCAAATGACAATGGTTCCCCCGTACACGCGGGGATAGACCGTGGATATCTCGTCTTCCCCACGCATGTAGGGGTGAACCGTAGCGTGTCAAATCCCTCAATCTTGATGAGATCGTCTCCCCTACGCATGTGGGGGTGAACCGCCGCCGGCCTTAACGGTAGTGGGTCAGTTTGAAAATGGGGCGGGGTAATCGAACAAGTCGGACCGTTTCTCGCCAGTCATGATCTCCGCCCTGGAGCATTACAGCTATTGCCCGCGTCAGTGCGCCCTGATTCATCAGGAACAGACCTATGACGAGAACCTGTACACCCTGCGGGGTCGGGCCGTGCATAAGCAGGTGGACGAACCGGAACATACGGTTGAGGCGGGGGTGCGGGTCGAGCGAGCGCTGGCGCTGTGGTCGTATCAACTCGGCTTGACCGGGCGGGCCGACGTGGTCGAGTTTCACGGCCCCACGCCCTGGAAACTTGCAGGAGTGGGACGGGCTCGGCTATGGTGTAATCAGCTTTTGCAGGAGGGAGGCCATGCTTAAAATACGCCAGAGAGAATACAAGCATCTCCCTTTAATCACTGGAGTGGGGTCCACACTTGTCACCCTCCTTCCTCCACCTAGTGAGAAGGTCGCCCGTCCAATACCCAAAGAAGACGAGAACGCCAACGCCGCACTTTTCCATATCTGGGAAAACGTAGGTAAGCATTTCCAGGCTGCCTGCGAGAAGCTCTGCGAGGAAACTGGTGAGCGAGAAGAAAGCAAGCCCCGAAGCCCAACCGTCTGAAGCCGATTTGTCCCAAACAGACTCACAACAGGAAGCGAGTCTTCCATCTACGCTCGACGAACAATTCGAGCGGCTTCTTGAACGGAACCTTCCTCGCTTTATGGAGCGGTTTACCGCGGAGTATTCGCAGTCGGTGTCATTGTATCGTGGTCCACTCCCCTCGGCGTCGGAACTTGAGAGACTGAAGGCGATCAATCCGATCTTTCCAGAACAACTTCTCATGATGGCAAAAGATGAGCAGGAACACGCTCACGCAATGGAGCGCCTTGTGTTAGAGACCAACGCGCAAACGGTCCGCGAAAACCAACGTCTGTTCGGACGCGGGCAAGCCTATGGATTCGCTATTGGAACAATCACCGTCATCGCTGGAGCAGTGACCGCCCTGTATGGACAGCCTCTCGCTGGTAGCTTTATTGGGACTGGCGGGGTGGCCGCGCTTATTATTGCTTTTATCTATGGCGCTCGGAAAGGGGTAGTTCCTGATGAGGGCAAACAGGATTGAAACGAGTATGAGAAGGTGCCAATGGATTTGCCCTCTCAAAGCACCGGCCTTAACGGGCCGGTGAGGATTGAAACAACCCGCTCCACGATTTTCAGCCCGCCGCCTGGATCAAAGCACCGGCCTTAACGGGCCGGTGAGGATTGAAACACGGCAAGTGCGATCGCCGACCCCATCACCGGGGCAAGAAGCACCGGCCTTAACGGGCCGGTGAGGATTGAAACCCCTTTCTCCATGGTAAGGACAGTGTAGTATGTCGGGAAGCACCGGCCTTAACGGGCCGGTCAAGTTGGGTTCCACCCCGCCAATAAAAAGGTACATCATGAAATATATATTACTGTCTATTATGCTTCCGCTTGCCATACCTCTCTATGCTGAGGAATTGGCTGGCAAGCCGCGTGTAGTAGATGCAGACACACTCGCTTTCGGGGAAGAAAGAGTCCGCATTGAAGGAATAGACGCGCCAGAACTCAAGCAACTCTGCGAACGAGAGAGCGGCGAGCGCTATTCTTGCGGGCAGGTAGCAACAGAAGCGCTACGGGCACAAATTGGTAACAATTCTATTACCTGTAAAGGAGAGTCAAGAGATAAATACAGACGACTGATAGGGTTTTGCTTTTTTACTGATGGAACAGATTTGAATGCATGGATTGTCCGCAATGGCCATGCTCTTGCATATCGGAAGTATTCAACATTATATGTTAAAAAAGAGGAGGAAGCGCAAGCAGAGAATATTGGGATATGGCAAGGGAGATTCATCGCGCCGTGGGATTGGCGGAAGGGAGTGAGGCTTGAAGAAACAGAAAAATAAAAGAGACCGTAAGGCGAACTATGGCAATACAACACCGGAAGATGTGGCCCGCGCGCTCCTCAAGTTCCGCCCAAAACCGAAACAGAAGAAGCCGCCATGTCAACCTTAATATATAATTCCCAAAGTCAAAAAATCCTCGGACCGGACAGAGGAACGAGTCGCGGCAATTTTAGCCGGAACTCGTCAGCACTGAGCCCTAGCGCTCCACCCCGGTGATCACAAAGTTCTGCGGGACCGTATTCCGAAGGTGAACAGGAACCCACCCCGGCCCTTCGGGCCACCCCTCCCAGGAGGGAATTATATGGCAATTTACTCATCCCAGCCTCATGTTTGGATAGTTTGGAAAACCCGCCCGAGCAAACAATACGACATGGCCCTTGGGACACGATGGGAGGGGTGGTAAAAATCAATAACGGGGACTTTCTTTTCGTTGACCGCTACGTAGGCTACACCGATATCAAAGCCAGATGGTTGGAATTCAATATCAGGAAAGAGCACACTCCACAGGCTACTGTCACCTATTCCCCCTACAATTATGTCGGGATCAATGATTCTTATTTGCCGACGCAGAAAGGATTGGTCTCGCTCCGTAAACCTTCGGATCTCCTGAGGGTCTGCTTGATTACCGCCACCGACTTTCTTGAGATTCATGAAGGCAATGGAACGCATGATGTTCAACGTGTCTGCCTCTTCATCGAATTGGGTAAGGGGTGGGAACCCGTTCCATATTCCGTAGGCCCACTGACAGAGACGCCAAGAGAATGCATATTGTGGTCCATCTTCGCACCACCATTCTCGAAAGTCGAATGCCTCCCCTCTCGGATCATTAGGTTCTTTCGCGATAAAAAGAATCTTGGGATCAGCGGTCTCGTAGTGCTCTTCACAGATAATGCCATCAAGACACATAAGCTGAGCTTCTTCGGGCCTCTGTCTTTTCCATCTATTGAACAATTGATTCAATTGCCTTGTCTTCGGCATAATGTTGCTTTACTCCTTTCTCAGGCCACTGGCGGGTTAGTATGCTATGGGAAGGGAAGAGCATTAAGCCCATCACTGAGGGGTACAATTACGCATTTCCCCCTCAATTTGTTATATAGAGGGTGTGTGGGAAAGGTGCAAGCTCCCCGTGGCCTGCGGGTAACGTGGTATATAATTCCCTCCCAGGAGGGATAGGACCCAGGAAACGGGGAGGGGAACTCGCCCCTTTTTCCTTACTCCATTTTCTTGCGGCCAGCACATGGTCCTATTGCTGGTCTGCATAAGCGCTTGCTATTTCTCGATTGATTTCAGAGGCAAGCCCTTGGGCCTGACGCACAACTGGCCTTTACCCTCACTGTAGAGCGTGCTTGGGCTTGCTTTCCCTCTTTCTTTGACTGTTTTGTGTATGATGAATCCACTCAGTTCTCTTTGCCACAAGCGGGCTGTGAGTATCAGGCATTCTATACGGGTGTTTTAACTGAGGAGAATGTTGGACTTCGTGTTATTACGGAGGTCACTGAGGACATCACCTATACGAACGTGACATGGAATGGTGATAACCAAAAGGTGTCGGCAGCGTTGGAAGGGACATTGACAGGAGAAGTTAAACGGATTGATCTGGGTTTTTCAGCAGTTGACAACAACCGTCGTGCGACTCTTGAAAATCCGGCCAGTGATTCTCATTCCCGCGTCAGTGGCATCGGTCAAATCACTGGCTGGGCATGCTCAGACTTGGACCTGGAGATACAAATCTACGTATCTGGGTATGGCGTTGTGGAACGCTTTCCCGTTCCGCATGGTGTGTCGCGTGCTGATACGGAAGAGGTCTGTGGGGATGCCCTGAATGGATTTAGTGCCGTTTCTAACTGGAATAGAATACCACAAGATAGTGATGAGGCGCTTGTTCACTTAGTCCAGCAGGGAAAAATCATTGCGACAGCATCGGTACAAGTAGTGCACTTTGAGGATGAGTTTATTCGGGGAGCGGAGGGGTCGGCTGTTGTGTATGACTTCCCCGAACCTGGGCAGTCCGTCACGATTGAATGGGTGCAGGGGTTGCAGAATTTTGTGATTACAGAGTTTCAGGAATAGCCTGAAACATCTTTCAGGTTTGACCATCTCCAAAAAAGTCAGATACAAGAACTGTATAAGCTAGGCTGGATAAACTATTTTTCCCGCTTGATATCTATCAATCGGGGGGTTACATAATCCAAAGGCTTTAGCTACAGCTAAAGAGCAAAGGGGGATACGGTATATCCTCTATATTATTCAGCAGGGAGGGTTGTTTATGGCTGGTAACAAACTGAATGGGAGTGGTGCCCTACTGGCGCAAGCCATGCGTGCTGTTTTTACCGCAGTGGTTGAACGAGTCGGGCAGGACATCAAAGAACATGTGGTATCCACATGGGGTGACAGTATGAGAGAAGTGACTTCCCTCAAAGAATAAGGGAGGTCCAATGGTTTTTACTTATATTCTCGGAGTAATAGGAATAATAGTCACCCTCAAAGTGATTCAGATGACTTTTATCGGGCTACAGATGTTAAAGACCGCCGTCTGTGACCCTAGCACGAACGATGATGGTCTTGCCGTTGAGAGCTTTACCGATTTACTGGAGCGGGCTCGCTCGAATATGACGGTCTATGATGATGGCAATGACATGAAGGGGTCCATCTACATGCAACAGGAAGTCATCGATGCCGTCAAAGAGAAGTTGGAGAATAATAAAAGATTCTCCCTGCGTTGCTACTTCAATTGCAATGAGCCGACTCTTTTCCGCAAGGAATTTGATTCCTATAGTAAAGTTGATATCAAGACACGCCCGAGTGGGGATACTCGCCCAGACGACACCCACTATAAAATCATTGACAACGGCAGAATGGCGTACCTGTCGCGGCACGAACATGGCTCCAAGAAACGAGAATTCCAAGTCGTAGACTGCACGCGGGTGAACAGATTTGCGCTTGAGGGCGTGACCGACGAACTCCTCGGTGAATATAAGGTGGACATCAAACAAAAGTTTCCATCTGCCTAGTCCTACGAGCGCTGCCGTGACCGAGTTTTCCCCAATTGCCCTGTATGCCATATTGTCCTTAGCGGTTGCCGTTGTGTCATTAGTCGCAGCCTTTTACCGAGAGGCTGCAACGACAAATACGCTGCTGGATGAAACCCGGCATCTTCTGAGTACCTCTGCTGGCTTGGGTATAGCTGCTTGGGTTCACTTGGCGGCTTATTTGTTTTACCAGCTTTCCCACTTCGCCTCTGAGCATACAGAGGCGGATATATTCAACCAAGCCGTGCATTTCTTGATAGTCGTAACATTCATCTATGTTTTTGCTCGGCTCGGTTTTTTCTGGATGAGAAAGCAATCATCCCTATATATCATGCGCCGTCAATGAAAGATTGTATATAATTCCCTCCCAAGACGTGTGATGCAGATTAGACGACGATAAAACAGCCCTCTCCCTCCAGGCGTGTAACGCTATCCGGGCTGCCGAGGTCACTCCCACGAGAGATCATCCATTATTCCGAAGAGCCTCGTTCCACGCCTTATAGACAGCGGACGCGAGACCTCGCAGCGTGTCCTTGTGTTCTTCCCACTCCTGTTTGTCCAGCAGGCAGTAACATTGCTCCTTTACTTCTTTAGTCGGGGGTGCATTAGGAGGCGGTTCGTAGAAAAATTGAATGGCTTTTTCGGCACTTGAAAACTTTGTTTTACACAGGTGAATAGATACAGGATAAAAGGTGATGCGGATCTTCCGATCTTCCGTGAATAGAACCGCATAGGAACCGTTGAACCAGCGGTCCTCAAGCTTCAGCGATTGTTGGTAGAAAGCGTATCCGTACTTACGGGGATGTTCCTCGTGTGCTAGTTGCCTAAAATCTTCAACCACCTCTTCAAAGAAATCACGTATCCCAAGCGCCTCGGCACGCTCAAGAGCCTTTCTCTCGCGTTCCGCTAAACGCTCTTTTCTATCGCCGGGAATCCTACCTATTAGGGTAGGTTCTGCTTGCACCTGCTTCGCCAGGAGTGTTTTCCCCGCATGGCTATAGCCATGGAACGTCAAGAGCGAAATATCTACTCCCCTCTTCGTAAGGAAGTCCACCATGCGGGTTGCGTTCTTATCGGCGCCAAGGCCGACCAGCATCATCTGTACAGGCTTTAATGAGTCTAACTGTTGATCTGGGAAGCGCTGACTGTACCACTCCTCAAAGTCGTCTATTGGGCCAATACCATTCTTTCCGGATTGCCCGGCAATCTGTGCTGCCAAATCATCGTCACTCAACGATTCCAAGGAAGAGGCATAGTCAATAATCTGTGTAACCGCGTCTCTGGTGAGAGTTTCACGTTTCAATTCAAACACGACGAGTTGTCCACTTGAATCTACGCCGAGCAGGTCAAGTGGACCTCCGTCAGTGGGCGTCTGACGCCCCACGAGAGTTAGACCTGGCATAAGCATCTCTGGATTTGCGACGAGAGTATCCTCCAACATCTGCTCTGTCTCCGTCCGGTTAGTCGGTTCCAATTCCGTCACCTTGTTTGCCTCAGAGGAGCCGTCAATCGCCCATATCTTAATCTCATCTGTCATGCTTCCCCCAGTTTTCTATTACTTCACGTTCCTCCAAGTTGCATTTGCCGCTCTCACCGCTCCGCACCGCGCCGGGACCCTGTTTCTGTGGTGGTCACGGTAAACGTGGCGCTGTCGAACTCCACCCCATCGGCGAGGGCACGCACCGTATGCCTGCCATCGCCCAGCAGATTCCAGTTGAACGGCAGGACAAAGCCGTTCTTGCTATCGCCGCAGACGCTCGTCGTATCACGTCGCTCGGTCCCATACGGAGCCGGAATTCGGGTCGTGTCGTTAATTTCAATCTCCACGCTGGACACGTCGGAACGACCCGGAACATACGGCTGCAAAACGTGCACCACGTACATATCCCGGTCCAGTTCATCCATGGTCTGGGTGAGCGGAACAGGCACCCAGGGGGAACCGTCCTGATTTCTCACGGTCGCGCCTGGATCGACATCGATGGTGATCCTTGGCGGGATGACTGTTCCTGCCGGGCTGCGCGGTGGCGGCGGCAGGGTGCTTTTTGACAAACCGGTAATGGGCCAGCTCAGCCGCACATTCCCGATGTCGATGGTGAATATCCCACTCGCACCCAGCAGCGTCTCGTAGAACTCTGTTCGGTCGTGCCCGTCGTTGTCCACGTAAGAAATGGTGAAACGTCGGACGTGGTCAACCACTTCCTGGACGGTCGTCTGGCCCGTGATATGCGTTTTGTTCCCTGAGCCGGTTCGCGCCCACCAGTTCCCCCGGTTGTCTACCGATGATTCTTTATGCTCAAGCGCGTCGTAAAAATACCGCTCGGCCACTTCGGGCACGGCGGGGGGTGGGGGTTCTCCCCCCGGTCCGGTGATACACACCCAGCCGGAGAACTGCCCTGTCCCGCTCTGCAATGAGCCGTGGGAAGGATGCTCCAACCTGCCAATTAAGCCCGGTCGTGATAGACGGCGGCGGTAGATGACGCCCATCTCGGCATTCTCCAGCCACCAATCTTCTTCTGATAATTCACCGTCTCTTGCTTTACCTGCATCTGCGCAAGGTACTTTATCGTCATCTTGGTCCTCGTCCTCTTCCTGCCCCAGCGGTTGTTTGCACAGGGAAAACCCGGTTGACACGTTCGGGTCGTATTGGGAGAACACCAGCGCCGTATCGTCGCCAGTAAAACCGGGCACGCCAAAGCCGCCCCACACCGTCGCAATCTCCTCCATCTCTCCGGTCCACAGCTTGGCCGTATGGACCGTCGATTCATTCCGGGTCTCGTCAAACATGTCAAAGGTCAGAAAATTATCGTTGGTCTGACCCAAGGCCGGAAAGGCATAATGAACGCCGCGTCTGGGTGGAATCAGATCGACGCTCCTGTTTGTTTGCAGATTCAAGGCGTACAGGCTCCACTGGCCGCGCCGGAGTAGTTGATCCTCATCGCCGCTGACGGTCACCGCACTCAGGGCGTCGTAGATGAGCCACTGTCCGTCGGCTGTGAAATTCATGGTACTCGCGGAGGGAAGGAGGTCCGGTGTGGGACCAGCATAGGAAAAAGCAGGGAGGAGGAAAGTTCGTGCTACTCCGGTTACCAAGTGAATCACACTGATCGTCTGAGCCGGTGTGTCCGGATCGTCCGGAAAGACAACGCCAAGCAACCGGCCATCGGGTGACAGGGCAACCGAAGCAACTGTATCATAGCTCGTACCAGCGCTGGAAAAATCGATACATTCCTCTCCGTTGCCATAGGCTGCAATGAAGCAGAGGTCGTTCTCGGCATTGACAAAGACTGCCAAACCGCCACCACGGGAGACAGAGGGCCGGGCGCGGACCACGATATCCTCAGCCAGTTGGACCCCGTGTTTCCCGTCGTCTTGGGCGGCTTCCCGCCGGCCCAGCCGGAACTGGCCCAGGACATCTCGATACACAAAGAGGGTGGCATCCGGCCCGCGAACGACGGGGATAGGTGGGTTCGGGGTGGTGCCAACGCCGTCAATCCCGACGGCAGCAAACGCCTTAGCGGTCTCCTCAGCGGCCCGGGCCGGGATATACTGCTTCTCCTTCTCATTCTCAATGAGGTATTCCGCAGCCATCTCACATGCCTGGCGGGCGTCAATAAACTGCGAGTTCTGGACCAGATAATTGGTCAGCGCATGGTAGAAAATGCGCTCGGCGTCGCACATGGCATGGCGCCAACTTTGACGGGCATTGCGCAAGGTGCCTTGACCGGCAGGGCATCCGATATTGGGGAGACCGCGCAAGGCTTCGCGGCCTTCCACGGACCCATAAAAGTCTTGGAGGCCTTTCACAAGCAGATAAAAGGCGTGGCTGATAATAGTGCTATTGATGTGGATACCGCCGTTGTTTTCCTGAATGTGAAAAAAATCATCCATGTGCTTCGGATACGGGCGACCGAAATGAGTGAGGAAAGCCCCAGGGTCTTTCATATTGCGGATCGGGCGGCCCAGGTCCGGGCCGCCGCCGCCAGAGGCTGGGAGGGCTAAGTCTCGGCCGGTAATCCAGTCCGGCTCATCTTTTGTACTCCAGGCTTCGATCATTTCGCCGAAAATGTCGGCAAACGCCTCGTTCAGCGCGCCCGGCTGGTTTTGATAGAGCAGATTCGCCGAATGCTCGATGACCCCGTGGGTCAACTCGTGGCCCACGATGTCCAGCGCTCCGGCAAACGGACGGCCATCGCCAAATACGATGAGATTCGAGCCGGGGAGCCAGAACGCATTCTTATAGTTCTGACGATGACGGACAATCGCATGAATCGACGCGCCCTCACCGTCAAATGACTTCCGGTCGTGCCGCTCCAAATAATAATCATAGGTCTCAGAGAGATTATACGCGGCGCTGACCGCATCGGGCAGAAAAGATGGAGGCTCCTCCTCTTGTTCACCATCGCCAGGGACAGGTTTACGAACGACAGGTGCGTCGAAGAGGATTTCCTGGTTCCCCGCATCGCGGACCCAGATAGCACCGCGCTGAATCCAATCGTGCCAACCATGAGCTTTACGGAACATCTCTTCATCTTTACTGGTATCGATCATCCAGCGAAAACCGTCTTGCTCCCATACGTTGAGTTGCCGGGTCTTGGAGAACAGGTCCACGCCCTCATCCTTAACACTCCTCCCATAATGCTGGTGCATGACTTGATTATAGGCGGTCAGCTCGTCTCCATTTTCCGCATCAATGACTACTACCCACTGGGCCGTCAAACCGATGGTCAACTCCAGCTTCCAGGCCAAGCGGGGCGGAGTGTTGCCCGGTGCATAGATGATGAGTTCGGAGGAGGTGACCTCGGCTCTGTCACCGTCGGTCAGCCCGGTGCGGGCGTACTCGACTGCGGTCGCCTCGTCGAGCGTTGGAGTTATGCTGAGGTCTTTTGGTGTGGGCACGAACGCCCCATTCATCACATCGACATGCCCCTCCGGGTTGAGGTGAACAATAATATCGGCCGGCCAGACGGGTACGCCCTGATACTGTTGACGAAAGCGCAGATGCGTCCGGTCCAACTCATCGGTATGCCGACGGACCAGGACCAGTTCGGCGTTCGGGTCGTCAAGGCGCAGCAGGTCGCAATTCATGCGCAGAAACGTCCGGGCGGTCGTGAGCTGCGAATCGCCCACTGCACTGATACCGTGTTGGGCCTGCTGTAACACTGCGCCCTTGATCTGGCGCGGCGTGCCGGCCAACGGACGGAGGCTGACCGACACCTCACCTGGGCAACGGGTCTCAAGCTCGGACAGGGCTTGGCGCTGTTCGGCAGTAAGCTGGGGAGGCGGGGTGTATGGCGTAGCCGTTTGGAGGCCGGCCAGATGCTGTCTGAGGCGCTGGGCCAACACGGTTGCGCGCGGGTCCGGGTCAACCTCTAACGACTCGCTTGCCGGAACAAGCGTGCCGGGCTGAGCTAAGGGATGAAGAGACAAGGCCGGTGTACTGCCGTCGGCCAGATTCCAGCTCAGCAGGAAAATCGTCAGGAGAGCGATTGCACCGCCGAATGCTTTTCCCAGTTGTCCCTGCTGGTATTGTCGGCGAGTAGCCATAGCCTTGAGTTATTATCTTCCCGGTCGTATCTCAGTCTGAAAAGTTCTGTCTCTGCTAACACGAGGGCTTCGCAATCTTCTCCTTATGATACTTTCTGTTTGTATCTAAGGGGTAGTGGTAGTATCCAACAAAGTCTTCCCTGTCAATGTTTCCTACAGCCGTCCTCCGCGCCAGGGCTTGCGCTCAGGGGCTGAGGTCCCGTGCCTCCTCTGGCCGTCCCTGTGAGATACTACCGTCTGCTCTGTATGGTTGACAGTTTTTGCAAGACCTCGCCCGTCTGGGCATCAATCATCATCTCCCAGCCCTCGGCCACACTCAGCAGAGCCCGGAAGAAGGCCGCACGGGAGGCCCTACTAAGCGACTGGACAGCCCGCTGTGTCTGGCTCCATAGCCTGGCAACCAGCCCCCCGTTCTGCCCTTGTCCGAGCTGTACGCGGGAGGGCTGATATTTCATAAACCGTGAAATTTCACGCCGCATGAAATATGGAAACCCTTATCGTTTTTTGGCTGTTCGGCTTTCTCGTAGGCGTCTGGCTCATGCTGTGGACCGCGTCAAAATACCCACCCCGCCGCTGACCTGATCCGCGGCAAAATCCGCCTCAAACACCGTTCCAAAACCAGAAATTAAGGGCCGATTAAGGGCTGAAAAATGCCCCATTTAGGACCGTTTAGGCGTGAGAAATCGTGAAATTTCGTGAGAAATGGGATTTCACGACCCTGAAATTTCATACCCCATGAAAAGTGGTGCAAATACGCGATATTAGGCCATTTTTGATGAAATTTTGGGGTAAAATCACGAAATTTGGCCATGAAATATTTCACGATTTCTCAGGTTTCCAGAGTGGCACCGGAATTTCGGAATTTTGCAGGTAGGCTTCACCGGAATTGTGAGCGATCGTTGTAGCTGGGGCCTGTGCGACGCTACAGACGGTAACCGAAAATGCGAGCACGCCGACGTTCAGCACAAGGACAGGCAGTGCTCTGAGATGGCAGTGAGCCATCAATCACTTGCACCCAACTACTCAAAGCCGACAATACGAACGTCTTCGAGTCGAAACTCGCCGTCACGCTGCGCATACCAGCCGGTGAGTTCAAGCGGGGTGCCGGGCTGGGCCTGGGCAATTTTTGTGAGCGCGTCTCGCGGGCCGGTCACGTCGAGATCGGCTTTTCTCTTGCCGGCCCGGTGCAGAAAAATCTGTCGCGGGGTGAGCCGGGGCGAGTTGGGCGCGGTAACATTCGTGACCTCGAGTTGGAAGTCGCCCCGATAGCCGGTCACGCCAAGCTGAATGACCGCTAAGGCATCCGGGGCCGGGTCTGTATTGAGAAAGCCGGTCACCACCACTTTGAAAGGAAAGCGGCGGGTCTTGGCTGAGGGTCGGTCGCCACCCACGCCTGCTCCACCCTGTGCCCAAACTGAAGAGGATACCATGACTGCGGGGGTGGGCAGCAGGCTCAGGCAGCAGACCAGGAAGAGTGATGTTGTGAGTGCTGTGCGAATACGACACGCCATGTAAATCTCCTTACACGGTGCTTTTTTGAATGGACCGGGCCAGCAAATCAAGGGCGGTCTGGGTGAAGGTCCACATGTTTGCTTCCCGGTCCGGGCTGCCGGTCTCTAAGGTCAGCGTTTCTTCAACCGGTCCAACGATAGCGAAACAGGCATGGCCGGCTGCATCACCGTAGCGGTTGCCGGTCGGTCCGGTTGCGCCGGTTTCACTCAGCCCCCAGGTGGTCTCGAAACGCTCCCGAACCTGACGGGCAAGCCGCAGCGCATATTCCTCGGTGCTCGCTCGAATACCCTCCAGCGCTTCGTCGGGCATGGCCAGCAGTGATCGCCGCGCCTCATGGGTATAGATCACCCCGCCACCCAGAAAATACGCCGACGCTCCAGGCACAGTCAGGAGGGCCGCCGAAATCAAACCACCGGCCGAAGACTCGGCTACCGCAATCGTGTGGCTGTGCGTCTTGAGCAGTTCACCAACCGTACGCCCTAAGAGTGTTAAATTTTGCATGGCTCTCTTTTACTGTGAGCGGCGAGGAATAAAAAGCCCAGGAAGAGAGCAGGTCCATTCAGGTAGTGGGCCCATTGCTTGGAGGGGTTGTCTTTCTTTCGCCGTTTTCCGCCGCTCGATCCAGCCACGTCAAGGCGGCCTCCATAAACAGCGGCAGGTTTTTATAGCGCCGGACGGGCTGCGGAAGGGTACGCAGAGCGGCGGCAAGCTGGGCAGCACGGTCTGGCTGCGTGGCAAGCTGAGCAAGTGGCCTGACATGAACGCGGATGGTGAATAGGATATCGAGGGTGTGCGGCAGACGGCGCAGGGTCTGGCGTTCGATGCGCAGCCAGAGTGTGTCGCCAGCATTCTCCGGCGTGATATCGGCCCGTTTTCGACCGGCCCTGGTCGGCTGAAAAAGAGTCGGGTCGTCCATCAGGCTCCAGTTGAGCCGCCAGACGGGCTTCTCGACTTTCAGCCGGTCAAAAAACTTGTCCATGGTGGTGGCGAGCTGTTCTGCATAGCCGGGAATCGGCGCATGAATCGTATTGAGGGGCTGGCCGATTTTGTCTGCCAAGCGCCAGCGCGTCGGAAAGCATAGAGACGCGCCGACCAGATGGTAGACCTGGGTATGCGCCTGCCGTTGCATGAGACACAGGTCTTCTTGGACAAGCCGCCCGGCCAGATCGAGAGGATGCAGAGGCGTGGTGTGAATCTCCCAGCGCTGACCGGTGGCAAGATTGTCGAGCTGATTGCCGCTTCTCTTGTAGAGTTCTGGAAATCGGCTTGGAAGATACTCGACAAGTAATGCCAGGGCTTCGGCCGAACTTGGGGCTGCTTCAGGCAGGGCGGCAAAGACCTCATCATGCCGTTCGGTGAGGAGGCGTTCTTTCTCTTTGAGCTCGACGGTGCACTGGGTATCAGGCTCGATCCAGTCTTTGAGATCAAGCGGCATGAGCCCCATTGAGAGCCGAAACGGTCCGGCCTTGAAGGGAGCGTAGTCAGGCGGAGACGGAAAGTGCTCATCTGGGGGTGAGATTGTCATCAGTCTGCGACCTGCACGGAAGCGGCTGTCTGCCCCCTCCTCTTACGCCGCGGGGCGAAAATATCAATCTCCCGCCAGCGGCCTCGGGAGAAGCGCCACCATAGACCAAAGCCAAATAGCGAGACGTTGATGGTTCCGGCCAGCCACGGGCCGAGGGATTCGAGATTGGTCAAGAGCACGGAACCCAGACTGAGCGGCGTAAAGACGCAGACCAAGAGCGCCATCGTCAAACCGGCAATCCAGTGCGTATCTCCCGCACCACGCAGGGCTCCGGCAAAAGTAATCCCCATACTATCAAAAACCTGTAGCAGGGCGGCGCAGATCAGGAGGCTGCTGCCGACCTGAATGACGGTCGGGTCCTGGCTGAAAAAGCCCAGGAAAGAGAACCGAAACAGGACGTAGCACACGCCCATCAGCGCCATATACGACATGGCCAAAAAGAACGCCTCATACACGCGTTGGACGGCCAGCTCGGGCTTTCCCTCTCCAATATAGCGTCCGACCAGCGCGGTCAGCGCTTGGCCGAGTCCAAGCGCGGGCATGAATGAGACCGTCATGTATTGAATGGCGATATTACTGGCAGCCAATTGCTGCTTGCCAAACTGGCCCACCATTAAAATAATCAAGACGCCCCAGCCCAAGACATCGATGGCCATCTGCGCCCCGGCGGGCCAGCCAATGTGCAGTAAATGGCGGGTAGAGGTCCAACTCGGCTTCCAGACCGCCCGGGTGGCAAACTGGGTTGCGTACGGCTTGGAGAGGAACACCCGAAAGAGCACCGCAAACTGTACGACAAAGCTGAACACCATCGCCAAGGCCGCCCCCTTGAGCCCCAAGGCGGGTACGCCAAATTTACCAAAAATCAAGGTGTAGGCGAAAAAGACGTTTACGATATTGGCCACCAGCGTGGCGGCCAGTGGGACCTTGGGCCGGTGCAGCCCGTAGAAGAATCCGCTCAGCGCGCCGATAGCAACCGAAAAGCCGATCCCCCATAGCCGGACACGGAAGTAGACGACCTCCAGCGCGACAATGTCCGGCTCGTGTCCGAACAGGGAAAAGAAGTAGGGCGCGGCTGGCCACAAGGCGAAGAACACCAGGCCAACAAGACCACTCAAATACAGCCCCTGCCAGGCGACCAGCGAACCTTCGTCAGGCGTCCCCCGCCCCAGGGCCTGAGCGGCGAACGTGCTGACACACTGCGTAATGCCCAGCGGCAGGGCGGTGAGCGTATAGGCAATAATGCCGGCCGGCATGGCCGCGGCCAACTCAGCCGTGCCGACCTGGGCCACCATCCAGGTATCGACAAAGCCAATCACGGTGTACGAGGCCATCGACAGAATAATCGGGAGGGCAAGGTACAGAATTTCGTTGAGCCCGGTTCGGGTGGGAATAAACATGGATATGGTTTGCAGTCAGAGCGTGTTTTGTATAGGCAGATGAAAGATAAATTCTTTGCTGGGTAAACGCCGGTATGGCAGACCAATTTGACCTTATCATCATTGGCGGTGGAATCCTTGGTCTGGCCACCGCCCTGACGGTTACCCGCCAATACCCCAGGCTCAAACTGGGCGTCCTCGAAAAGGAGCCCCGCCTGGCCGTGCATCAAACCGGTCATAACAGCGGGGTTATTCACTCTGGTATTTACTATAAACCCGGCTCGCTCAAGGCCCGGACCTGCGTGAGCGGCGGCACGCTGCTCACCGAATTCTGCGACCGACACGATATCCCCTATGAACGCTGCGGGAAAGTCGTAGTGGCAACGTCTGCGGATGAACTCCCTCGACTTGAGGAACTCCACCGGCGCGGCATGGCTAACGGGGTTGCGGGTCTGGAAATGATCGGACCCGAGCGGCTGCGGGAACTTGAACCGCATGCCGCCGGCATCCGCGCCCTGCATGCCCCCCCCACCGGGATTATCGATTATGTACGGGTGGCTGAGCAGTATGCCGCCCTGGTTCAAGAAGCTGGAGGCGAGATTCGGTGTGCGCAGCAGGTGCAAAAAATTGTCTCGACCGACGGTCAACTCGTGGTCGAGACGGCCAGCGGTGCCATCCGGACGCGGGCCGTCATTAATTGTGGAGGTCTCCAGTCTGACCGGATTGCGCGGCTGGCAGGAGCTGAGCCGGCCTTGCAGATCGTCCCGTTCCGAGGTGAGTATTATACTCTGGCTCCGCACAAACACGCCCTGGTGAACAATCTCATCTATCCGGTTCCAGACCCGGCCTTTCCTTTTCTGGGCGTCCATTTCACCCGGACTCTGAGCGGAGAGAGGGAAGCCGGTCCGAATGCGGTTCTGGCCTTTGCCCGAGAGGGCTATCAGTGGGCGGATCTGGTCCCGCAAGAGTTATGGGAAACGCTGCGCTTCTCAGGGTTTCGGACGATAGCACGCAAATATTGGCAGACCGGCCTGGGGGAAATATACCGGTCTTTGAATAAAGCGGCGTTTCTGCGTGCTCTCCGGCGCCTGCTCCCCGAGTTGCAGGCCGAAGACTTACTGCCGGGCGGCAGCGGCGTACGCGCCCAAGCGATTTCAGCCGACGGTGCTTTGGTGGACGATTTTGTCATTACCAACTCGCCGCACGCCATCCATGTGCTGAACGCGCCCTCGCCGGGCGCCACCGCTTCGCTCGCCATCGGGCAGCAGGTTGTGAGGCAGGCCGCGCAGGCGTTCTCGTGGGAGACGTAGCAGGGAAGGGGCGATGTTTCGTCGAGTCTTCATTGGCGTCGGGTCAAATATCGGCAACCGCCGGGCGTATTATCAAAAAGCGCTCGACCTGATGGCTGACCTCCCCCAGACATCCATTGTGCGCGGTTCTTCGTTGTATGAGAGTGAGCCGATTGGGGAGGCGAAGAACTGGTATGTCAATGGTGTGGTCGAATTGGAGACCGGGCTGAGCCCGCAGCAGCTCCTGAGTCGCCTGCAGAAAATCGAGTTGGCACTCGGGCGCAAGCGAACCGCCCTGACAAAAAAATGGGCGTCACGCATTATTGATCTCGATATCTTACTTTTTGATACGCATATTATGAATGAAGAGCAGTTAAAGATCCCGCATCCGGAAATGCACCGGCGTCGGTTTGTCCTTTTGCCGCTGTCTGAACTGGCCCCGCAGTTTGCCCATCCCCTCCTCGGTTCGACTGTGACGGAACTCCTGGCCGATCTTGCGGATGACAAACAGGTCCTGCGCTTGCCTTCAAACGGCTGAGCGAGAAAGAGCGGCAGATTGCTGGCAGAGGCCGCGTGTGACTGGAACCTGCTTATTCGGCAGCCAGGATCGTCTCGACTCGCGCTGCCTGGTCTCGGACCGCCTGGGTCTGAGACCGAAAATGATCAAGGCTGCCAGGTTGAACGCGGAGTCGGTCGGCTTCCGTAACGAGGCTTTGATACAGGTCGAGGAGCCGGTTAAAAGCGACGAGCGAGGGACGGTCGGCGTAGCGCTGGGCCACAATGCGAGAAAAGTCCCGCGCCCGTTCGAGCGGATACAGGAACTCGTTCATCATGGCTGGGGTCAGCGTGTCGTTGTCTTCCAGGATCCGGTTCATTTTGTCGGTCATCGCATACATGAGTTGGATATGGGTGTGCATGAGTTTTTCGTACTTGAGCCAATAGCAGCCTCCCAAACTGCACTGCAGCACAAGACCCAGTAGGACGCCAACTCGAAGCAGGGGCTGGAGGGCAGGAGGCCGGGCTTGACGATTAGGAAACCAGCGGCCTAACATAGTGTAGAAAGAATACTCCTGAGCATCACTCGAAGAATGATGCTCAGCTCTCGGTGCAGAGTGAACAAGTAAGTGGTCTTCCATGTTCCAGCTTTCCTCTGTTTATTTTGAACGGCTCCTCGAAAGTTCTCTCGATATTGTCATTGCCGTCGATCATCGAGGACAAATCATCTTCTACAACGACGGGGCGAGCAAGACCCTGGGCTATACCCGAGAGGAAGTCCAGGGGAAGCGGGTTATGCTTTATCCGAGCCTCGAAGAAGCCCGGCGGGTGCTGGGGACGATGCGGAGCGAGGAGGTTGGGGAAAAGGGCAAGGTCAAGAATTTTGAAACGACCCTGGTCGCAAAGAGCGGCGAGCATATCCCCATCTCTTTCTCAGGCTCGATTATTTACGACGAAAACGGGGCAGAAATCGGTTCGATCGGCTTTCACCGTGACTTGCGTGAGATCCGTTTGCCGCCGGGATATTTCGAGCGGCTGCTGGAAAGCTCCCTCGATATCGTTATTGCGCTCGACCATAAGGGCCAGATCATTTTTTATAACGACGGGGCGCATCAGACTCTCGGCTATACCTCACAAGAGATTCACGGTAAGCGGGTCCAGGCCTCCGTCTACCCGAGCATCGATGAGGCGCGCCGCGTCATGGAGGCCATGCGGAGCGAAGAAGTCGGCGAGAAGGGCAAGGTGAAGAATTTCGAGACTACGCTGGTGACAAAGAGCGGCGAGCATATCCCCGCCGCCATTTCCGGCTCCATCATCTATGATGAGGCGGGGAACGAGGCCGGCTCAGTTGGCTTTTTGAAAGATCTGCGGGAGATTCGCCGGCGAGATCAATTAGCGACGCTGGGTGAATTAGCCGTCGGTCTCGGGCATCGGATTAATAACCCGCTCGAGGTCATCTTTAATAATCTGGATATTCTGACCAAACACATGGCGCAAAGTTTTCCGGACGAAGAATACGTGGTCCAGGAAGAACGGGTGGAATCCATCCAGCGTGAGCTGGCAAAGATCCGGGGGATCGTCGCGCGGATTGACGATATGGCTCACGGTGATCGCTATGACACGACCGAGTACCTGCACGGCTCCCGGATGGCGGACCTGGGGCGGGATGAAGTGGTGGCTCCACATCACACTAGTGTCCGGCCAGCAACGCAGGCACTGGCCGGGCTGCGGCTCCTGGTGGTCGATGACGATCTTGGCGTGTGTTACTCGTTGCGCGACTTGTTGGTCGAAGACGGCTGTAGTGTTGAGGTAGCGACCAACGGTATTGAGGCGCTGAAGCTCCTTGATGGGAATTTTCTTGCCCAGAACCCTTTCCATATGGTGCTGAGCGACGTGGTGATGCCTGACTTGGACGGGTACGATCTCTATATGGAGGCAAAGGAGCGCTACCCGCAACTGCCGGTTGTCCTGATGACGGCCTATTTTTATGACAAAGACCATGTGATCAAACGGAGTCGCCTGGAAGGATTAGAGGATGTCTTATTCAAGAAGCCGGTTGATCCGGACCGGCTGAAAGAGATGATTCTCAAACTGTGCAAACCCGAAGAAGCGAGTCAAGCCTAGTTGCGTTCAGGCGATATCCCTCCCGGCGGGAACGAAGCTGCGTGTCCCCATCCGGGTCTGGAACTCTTCCTTCCCAATTACTGGACGGAACTACCCGAAAAGTCTATTCTTTAGGCGGGAAGTATTATTGACGCCCCACCTGGGACGAGATATAAAAAAAACTTATCGTTCTTTGTCCTCAGTATTAGAATCCACTCTTATTCAGAGGAGACCATCCTGACTATGCCAACCCCACTCGAACAATGGGTCGAAGAAACGGCCCAACTCACGCGGCCAAAAAACATTCACTGGTGTGACGGATCGGAAGAAGAAAATCAACGCTTGATTGAGGGAATGCTCGATGACGGGACTCTGACGGCGTTAAATCAGGAGAAGTATCCGAACTGTTATTTACATCGGAGTGACCCCAAAGATGTGGCGCGTACCGAGCACCTGACCTTTGTGTGCACGCGGGAAAAAGAAGACGCCGGTCCGAATAATAATTGGATGGTCCCAGCGGAGGCCAAGGAAAAAGTCGGCGGACTCTTTCAGGGAGCAATGAGAGACCGCACGCTGTACGTCGTGCCGTACATCATGGGGCCCGTCACGTCGCCCTACAGTCAGGTTGGCGTAGAAATCACGGACAGCCCTTACGTCGCAGCCAGCATGCGTATCATGACCCGAATGGGTAAGGCCGCGCTTGAGCGGCTGGGTTCGTCAGAGAATTATGTCCAGGGTCTCCATTCGCTTGGAGATCTCAGCCCTGACCGCCGGTTTATCATGCACTACCCGGAAGACCGTGCGATCTGGTCCATTGGTTCCGGCTACGGTGGGAACGCGTTGCTTGGGAAAAAATGCTTCGCCTTACGCTTGGGGAGCTATATGGCGCGTGAAGAAGGCTGGCTGGCTGAGCATATGCTGATCATCGGCATTGAGGAGCCGAGCGGTCGCACAACATATATTGCGGCCGCCTTCCCCAGCGCTTGTGGAAAAACGAATCTGGCCATGCTGATCCCACCGGAGAGCCAAAAGGGCTATAAAGTCTGGACGGTGGGCGATGATATTGCCTGGATGCATCCCGGACCGGATGGACGCCTGTGGGCGATCAATCCCGAGGCCGGGTTTTTTGGTGTTGCGCCGGGAACAAACTCTCACACCAATCCGAATGTCATGGCGACGGTTACGAAGAACTCCATCTTTACGAATGTCGCCCTCACCCCGGACGGCACCCCATACTGGGAAGGTCTGGATGGTGGTCCGCCGGCCGAGGCGATCGACTGGCAGGGCAAGCCATGGACACCCCAGTCCGAGAGTAAAGCCGCCCACCCCAACTCCCGTTTTACCACGCCGGCCCGCCAGTGTCCGGTCATGTCTTCAGAGTGGGAATCGCCCCAAGGGGTGCCAATTTCAGCCTTCCTCTTTGGCGGCCGACGCGCGGGTTTGATCCCGCTCGTCTGCCAGTCTTTCAACTGGCAGCATGGGGTGTCGCTGGGTACGACGATGGCTTCTGAAACAACGGCCGCGGCGACCGGAAAGGTCGGAAAGATTCGGCGTGATCCCATGGCCATGCTGCCCTTCTGTGGCTACAACATGGGCGACTATTTCGGTCATTGGCTCAACATGGGCAAAAAGCTCGCCGATCCGCCGAAAATTTTCCGGGTGAACTGGTTCCGGACAAATCAAGAGGGCAAATTTCTCTGGCCCGGCTTTGGAGAAAACCTGCGGGCGTTGCGTTGGGTCATTGCCCGGGTCCACGGTGAGGCCGAAGCTCGCGAGACCGAAATCGGCTATCTGCCGCATACCAACGATATTGATACGACCGGGATCGATGTCTCGCCAGCGGTGCTTGACGAACTCCTCAGTGTGGACCGGCCAGGCTGGATAAACGCCGCGGAGAGGCAACGCGAATTCTTCCAACAGTTTGGAGACCGGCTCCCGCGAGAGCTGTGGCAAGAAAACGCGGCGCTGGATAAACGCCTGCAAGCCTGAAGAGGGAGGCGGTTGCAGCCCTGAGCTTCTCAGCCCCACGTCGCAATGGTCCGTATTACAAAGGTTTATACTCGGACGGGTGATAAGGGTTCGACCCGGCTCGTCGGGGGAAAAAAGATCGCCAAGGACGCGGCCCGTATTGAGGCGTATGGGACGCTGGACGAACTCAACTCCGTTGTGGGCCTGGTCCGAGTGTTCAATGACGACCTGAAGCTAGAGTTGCCGGCCGCCCAACACTTGGACGATATTCTCCGCCAACTCCAGAACGAGTTGTTCGATCTGGGGAGTGAACTGGCGACCCCCGCAGACTTCTCCTACGAGGGCATGTTTCGAGTCAGCGAGCAGGAGGTGAAGGGCCTCGAACGCATTATCGATTCCTGCCAGAAAGACCTGGAGCCCCTCAACTCTTTTATCCTGCCCGGCGGCGGAAAAGTGAGCGGCTTCCTGCATCAGGCCCGAACCGTCTGTCGACGGGCTGAACGCGATATCCTACGCCTCTCGCGTGAAGAAGAGATCAGCCCCTGGCCGCTCATGTATGTAAATCGGCTCAGCGATCTGCTGTTCGTACTCTCCCGCTGGGTAAGTCAAAAGCTGGCAGAGCCGGAATATCTCTGGGAGCGTGGTCTGCGCAGCAGTGAGCAAAAGGCTGCTCGGTCCGGCAGGGCGAAAAAGGTAACACCCACCCGAAGAGCCAAAAAATCCGCGAAGAAACGCTTGCAGAAGGGGACCTGATGGCGGAGCCTTCCCTATACTTTAAACAAATCGAAACTGGCCCCATGCAAAATTTCGCCTACCTGATTGGGGATACGGCCTCGCGTGAAGCGGTCGTGATCGACGCCGCCTGGGATATTCCTGCCATCGTCCAGGCTGCGGAACATGACGGTTTCAGCATTACCCAAGCACTGGTAACCCACTATCACCAGGATCACCTGGGCGGTGATTTGTTCGGCACCCACATCCAGGGTGTGGTTGAACTGCTCGAACAGGTGAAAGCCAAAGTGTATATCCACAAGGCCGAGGCCGAATTTCTGGGCCGTCTGGTCGGCCTGTCCGATTCCGACATCGTTCAGGTCGAGGGCGGTGATACGACCGCCGTGGGTGCTCTTAGCATCAAATTCATTCACACCCCCGGACATACGCCCGGCTCCCAATGTTTTCTGATTGAGAATCGTCTGGTGGCCGGTGACACGCTGTTTATCAACTCGTGCGGCCGGGTTGACCTACCGGGCAGTAGTCCGGAAGACATGTATTCGAGTCTGCAAACGCTCTCGCAATTGGCGGACGAGACCGTTCTTTATCCTGGCCATAATTATGCTTCTCAACCCTGGGATACCCTGGGTGCCCAAAAACGTCACAATATGTATCTGCACCTCAGCGCCAGGGGGCGCCAGGAATTTCTCGCGGCCCTGAGATAAACGGACACAAAGGAGCACGGGTGCGTATCCGGAAAAAGCGCGGTAATTTTCTCGAAGATTTCTCGGTTGGTCAGTTGTTTCGGCATAAGGTCGGGAAAACCGTAACCGAAGGCTTGTTTAATGCCTTTACCGAATTCGGCATGACCACCAATCCGCTGTCGAAAAATGTGCGCTATGCCGAACAGTACGGTTTCCGTGGTCTGATTGCCCCGCCCGGTCTGGTGATGAATGTCGTTTTCAGCCAGAGCGTTGAAGATATTTCGGAAAACGCGCGGGCCAATCTCGAATACCGCGATATGCGGTTTGGCACCCCAGTGTATATCGGCGACACGATAGAGGTTGAGACGACCATCCTCGGCATCAAGCCTTCCTCACGGGACCACGATCGAGGCGTTGTCCACGTCCAGACGACCGGTCGGAACCAGCATGGTGAAATCGTGCTGACCCTGCAACGCAAGGTCCAAATCTGGAAAGACAATATGGACGCCCGGGTCGAAGAGGCGGCCCTGGCCGAGACCCCGGATATTCCCTGCGATCTCGTTGTACCGGAGTATGACAAGAGTCGGCGTTACGAAAACCTGGCCCATCTGGCCAATGCCGATACTTATTTCGAGGACTTTCAGCCCGGCGACACGCTCGAACATTCCCGTGGACGGACGGTGACTACTGCCCATATGGAATGGACCGCTCTATTGGACAACACCTCTCAGGTCCACTCCAACCAGTATATGATAGACCAGAATCCGGAGCGCTATATTGGCGGCCAGTTGATCGTCTATGGTGGGATTCCGTTTAATCTCTGCCTGGGCCTGTCCTGTCCTGACGTTGGCGATAACGCCGTTGGAGATGTCCGCTATGTGACCGGCCGACACACGGGACCGGTTTTTGTTGGAGATACTGTCTTCGCCTCGACCGAGATAACCGGCAGCCGTGCGTATCCCGGTCGGCCCGATTTGGGTATTGTCGAGACCATCCTGCGCGGGCATAAATTTGGTCCAAAAGACGGGGTTGGGGAAAAGATCGAGATTTTCTCTCTCGAACGTGAACTGGCCGTAAAACGGCGAAGCCATTACACCTGACCCTCCAAGCAAAGAGCGGTACGCCGTTCCTGTCTCGCCTTTTACCCGGTCTCAACGGCTGATAAAGCGTCAGCAGCATGACCTTCCGTCGGATCGTATGGCCGCTGGCGGTTGCGGAAACGCTGGTCTGGGCGGCGCTCTATTATTCATTTCCCGCGCTGCTGCTTGAGTGGGAGCGCGACCTGGGCTGGTCGAAAACCGAGCTTGTCGGTGCGCTGACGCTGGCCCTGATGACCTCGGCCCTGCTCGGGCCCGTGACCGGGCGCTTCATAGACCGCGGCTTCGGACGGCTGGTTTTCAGCGGCAGCGCCGCTCTGGGGACCGTACTCCTGGCCGGCCTCGCCTGGGTTGAACACCTGTGGCAATTCTACTGTCTCTGGTTCGGCATTGGCGTCGCCATGGCCGGCGCACTGTACGAAGCGTGCTTCTCCGTCCTGACGCATGCCCTGGGTAACGAGGCCCGTCGGGCCATTACCATTGTCACCCTGGTGGCCGGTCTTGCCGGGACCCTCGCCTTTCCGAGCCTCCACCTGCTCGTTGGCTGGGTCGGCTGGAGAGATGCCGTGGTCATTGTCGCTGGCGTTAATCTCCTGGTTGCCGTTCCCCTCATCTGGAACGCGTGCTGGCATGCGGACCAGATGAGGGCCGATCAACACGCGCCAGGCAGCGCTCACCCTGGAGTTGCCTCACGCGCGCTGAGGACACCAGTCTTCTGGCTACTCGCCGTGGCATTCAGCATGGCCTATGTGGAACATTTCAGCCTGCTGACGCATCTCCTCCCGCTGTTGTCTGAACGGGGTCTGTCAGATGAAGTTGCGGTACTCACGGCCTCCTCCATCGGACCCATGCAGGTGGTGGGCCGTCTGGCTATGTTGGCAGTGGAGAAATACGTTTCGACGTTTTGGATCGCTTTCACCTGTTTCCTTGCTATGAGCGGTGCAGCAACCGCCCTGTTCTGCTCCCAGGCCATTCCCATGCTGCTCCCGCTCTTCGTCGTGCTCCAGGGAGCGGGGATAGGGATGAGCAGCATCCTCCGCCCGGTGATGACCGCCGAACTGCTGGGTAGAGCCCATTTCGGGATCATCTCCGGCTTTCTGGCTATCCCATCCATCCTGGCCGCGGCCCTCGCCCCCACCCTGGCTGCCCTGGTGTGGAGAATGGGAGGCTATGAGATGGTCATTTTGATGGCAATTCTTACAGCACTGGTCGGGCTGGGCTGTATCAGCAGCATCCCTCTGCTGGCGTCTCGACGTTGATGGACGCTGCCAACTTTCGTGTTGCTCCTCCTATCCTGGTTGGTTATGATGCTCCCCTCGTCGGAAATGCGGATACGCCTGGCACGGGAGGGAACTTTGTATGGCACTCTTGGACCGAGCCGAATGGTATGACATCGCCCGCGACACCAATTGGACGCCAAAATATGTCACGGAAGACGCGCTTTTTCCTGAAGAGCAGAGTGGGACGCTGGGCTTACCCCTTGAGGTGTGGGAGAGCTATGATGAGCCCTATAAAGTCACCTATCGTGAATACGTGCGGACCCAGCGCGAGAAGGACGCCGGGGTGTATTCGGTCAAGGCCGCGCTCCAGCGGGCCAATTTCCTGGACCAGGCCGAGCCCGGCTGGGTGAGTATTCTCAAGCTGCACTACGGCGCGTTCGCCACGCTGGAGGCTATGGCGTCGAGCGCGGAGTCGCGTATGGCCCGCTTTGGCAAGGCCGGCGGTCTGCGCAACATGGCGACCTTTGGCTCGCTGGACGAGAACCGCCATGGTCAGATTCAGCTCTATTTCCCGCACGAACACGTCCACCGCAGTCGGCAGTTCGACTGGGCGACCAAGTCGATGCACACCAACGAGTGGGCGGTTGTTGCCGCCCGGCATCTGTTTGATGACATCATGGCCGGTCGCGACGCGGTTGGGGTGGCGCTGATGCTGACCTTTGCGTTTGAGACCGGATTTTCCAATCTGCAATTTCTTGGTCTTGCGGCCGACGCCGCTCAGGCCGGTGATATTTCCTTTTCCAATCTCGCCTCGAGTATCCAAACCGACGAAGCGCGGCACGCCCAGATTGGTGGCCCGGCTGTGAAAATCCTGATTGCAAACGGGAAGAAGGCCGAAGCCCAGCGACTGGTGGATATTGCCATCTGGCGGGCCTGGACCCTGTTCGCCACCGTGACCGGTCCGTCCATGGATTATTACACCCCGCTCGACCGCCGCGAGAAATCCTTCAAGGAGTTCATGCAGGAGTGGGTCTTCGGTCAGTTCGAGCGAACCCTGCTCGATATCGGGCTGGAACGCCCCTGGTATTGGGACACTATGCTGGCAGACCTCGATACTCGCCATCACGGAATGCACGCGGGCATCTGGACCTTTCATAAATCGGTCTGGTGGGATGTGCCGCCCGGCATCAGCCGGGCCGAACGCGCCTGGTTGGAGGAGAAGTATCCCGGCTGGGAAGAGACCTGGGGCGCGCATTTCTGGGACCCGATCATTGCCCGCTTTCTGAAAGACGGTCCGGTCGATACCGTCCTGCCCTCCATGGTGCAGCTGTGCAATATGGCCCAAGTGCCGATCACCGGAACGCCCGGCTGGGCTCCGGGCAAGACCGGTCGGCCCTTGCAGGATTTTCCACTCGAACACGAAGGGCGTTTATACCATTTCGGCTCGGAAGTGGACCGCTGGATTTTTCAACAGGACCCAGACCGCTATAAAGATCACCTGAGTGTCGCCGACCGGATGGTGGCCGGGATGATCCAGCCGCCGACCCTCGAAGGGCTGCTCGACTATTTTTCGCTCAAAGAGGGAGAACAGGGGGAAGACGCCCTCAAGCACAGTTGGTTGGAAGAGTATCGCCAAGACCAGGCCCAGGCCGCCTAGCTGGTGTTGAGAGTCCGTATGGCACAGATTCCCGTTGTCCATAATCTGTACCAGGAGTTTGTCCTGTATGTCTCCATCGTCGATACCCAGAACACGATGGACGAAGTGTGTCAGACGGCTGCCCGACTGAGTATTGGTTTCGAGAAGAACCAGCGGCTGGATACGCCGCTGCGGGTGCGGAAAGTCGGAGCTGAGAAACCGTTTCCCCGTGATATGACGGTTGAGGAGGCCGGCATCACCCCAATGATGAGCCTCGAACTCTTTTATGAAGCAGGAGAGTCGGTTTCGTCCGAGGCCACATCATGAGTACCAAACCCGAACCGCTGAAACCACTACGAACCTGGAGCCATCTCGCCGGCCGCCGTCGTCGCCCGAGCGAATATGAGATTGTCTCGACCAATCTCATGTACGACGCCAAGAATGCGGAGTCTCCGTTTGAGCTCGGGCCGAATATCCCGCTCTCCAAGTGGTTCAAAAAATATCGCCACGGCTCACCTCTCACCGGCCGTGATTGGGAGGAGTTCCGCGACCCCGCCGAACTCACCTACCGTGCCTACAATATCCTGCAAGACGGTCAAGAGACCTATATCGAAGGGCTGTTCGACCAGCACAACGAACTCCGGTACGATGCCGGCCTCGACACTGCCTGGGTCGATGTCCTGCCGCGCTTATACACCCCGGCCCGCTATGCGTTCCACACTGTGCAGATGGCCTCGCATTATCTCGTCCAGATTGTGCCGTCGAGCACAATTCGGAACTGTGCAACCTATCAGGCTGCGGATGCGCTGCGCTGCGTGTCCCATATTGCGTATCGGACCGCCGAGGTGAAAAAGACCTATCCGGACAGCGGATGTGGGACGGCTGAGTGCGCCGCCTGGGAGAATGACGCCGCCTGGCAAGGCTTCCGTGCGCTTATGGAAAAGGTCCTGATCGCCTATGACTGGGGCGAGAGTTTTGTCGCCCTCAACCTGGTGGCAAAGCCGGCCATGGATGAAGCGCTCCTGCGGCAACTGGCGGCTACCGGCCGGCGGCAGGGCGACAGTTTGCTCGGCTTGATTGCCGATACCGAATATCGGGATGTCCAGCGCTCCAGAACCTGGAGCGCCGCCCTGGTCCGCTTTGCGATTGAGCGACCCGAAAACCTGGCGGTGGTGCGCGGTTGGATAGAGAAATGGCTGCCTGTGGCCGAACAGGCCATCGACGCATACTGCCGCGCCTTGCCCGACAGCCCAGAGGCGACGACCACGGCCACCCAGGCCGTTCACGATTTTTTACGATCTCTCGACTTAAACTGACTGCACCGTAAGCATGGCGTTCACCCGAGTCTGTAGCCTTGACGATGTATGGGAGGGCGATATGGTCGCGTATGAGGTTGACGGGCAACCCATTGTCTTAGTCTATCCCAGAGATGGAGGGCTGGTTGCCATTCAGGGCTTCTGTCCGCATCAACAGTCCTCCTTAGCCGAGGGCGATTTCGACGGTCACAGGGTCCTCACCTGTAGCGCCCATGTGTGGCAATTCGATGTCACGACGGGCAAGGGTATCAATCCCCAAGACTGCGAACTGGCTCGCTATCCGGTCAAAATCGAGCATGACGAGATCTATGTGGACATCGTTGGCATCGCGCCAAAGCGCGTCGGGGTATGAGCTGCGAGGGCAGATATGGGTGAAAAGACAGGCAATAACAAAGTCGGCCCGGTGCTCAGTGCCGGGGACATTGCCGACGCGGCAATTGACGCAATCTACCAAGATAACCCGGACAAAGATGTGCAGGTTGAAAACCACCACGCTTACATTCGGGTCGAGACCGATACCGAGTGTATCATCAGGCGCGAGACCATGGAGGCCAACCTCGGCCGGCCGTTCCACATGCAGGAGTTGGAGACCGTCCTGAGTTCTTTTGCCGGACAGATCGAAACCAGCGCTCACTATATGCGCTTCTATTTGACGAAGAATCTGTAGGGGAGAGAAGCGAGGGCCTGCGTATGCCGCCTTTTGTTGAAGAATCTGTTGAAGAATCGTTGGCTGAACATTTGACGCGCATCGAACATTATATGCGGGGGTGTGAGTTGCTTGATTTCCCTCGCGAAGCTGGCGCCCTGCGGACCGAACTTGCCGCGTTCATGCGGACCCACGCCACCGCCGTTGTCCAAGAATGGGTCGGACTGATTGCCCCGACGTTCCCGCTTCCACCCGAGCGCGTCTTGGGCGTCACGCGCGATATGCGGGCGGCCCTCCTGCGGTGGGCCCAGCATATTGAGGATCCCCAGGATACGCAGACTTACGAATACCTGCGCGAACATGCCTGGCAGGGGTTTATATCGCTGTTCCCAGCCTCCCGTTTCCTGGCTAGCCAGATGAAGATTCGCCTCCTGCTCGTGGAACGTTTGCGCCACGCCTATACGAAAAATCGGAAGCAACTCGTTGCGCTGCTGACCCTGCTGGACCAGGAGTTCTCCGAACGGCTGTTGCATATTACGGATTTCTTTGTTGAAGCCCGAGAAGAAGCGCTGCGGGATGAGGAGGAGCGCCACCGCAAGGCGGTTGATTACGCTCCGGCTCCGATCTTTCAGATCAGCGGTCGTGACGGCACGATTCAGCAGGCCAACAGAGAAGCGGAGAAAGTCACCGGCATGTCCCAGGCGGAGCTTGCCGGCCAAGCCATTTGGGACCTTCATCCCCCAGAGGAAAAAGCCCACGTCCGCCGGCTCTATCAGGAGACTTTGAAGCGGGGCTATCTGGGCTGGGAAGAGTTGCGGCTGGTAACGAAAAAAGGTGGGAACGCGGTTCCCGTTTCGGTCTATTTTGGAGCGATCGAGCACCGCGGGGAAAAAACTATCCAGGGGATTTATGTCGATATTTCCGACCGGCGCCAGTTGGAGAGCCAGCTCATCCAATCCGAAAAAATGGCGGCGATTGGCCAGTTAGCAGCGGGGATTGCCCATGAAATTCGCAATCCCCTCGGCATTATTTTGCATGCCTTATACGATTTGGACCATATTACCGATACCGCCAGCCCGGACTTTCAAGAGGACCTGCATATCGCCAAGGGAGAAATTGCCCGCGCCCAGGAAATCATCACCAATCTGCTTGAGTTCTCGCGCGAGGGCGGGACCGATATGGAAGAGGTTGACCTTGACGATCTGCTGGGGAAAACGCTCCAACTCATGCGCAAGTATCTGGAGACGCATCGGATTCAGGTCACGACCCGTTTTGGTGATGTTGGCCGCTGTCTGACCAACCAGAACGCGCTGCGTCAAGTCTTTCTGAACCTCATCACCAATGCGGTCCAGGCCATGCCGCAGGGGGGCGAGTTGCGCTTGCAGACGAGACGGAATGCCCACAATCACATTTCGATTGAATTCAGTGACACCGGGGTCGGGATTCCCGAACACCAGTTGAACAGCATCTTTAATCCTTTTTTTACGACTAAGGAGCCTGGGCAGGGGACCGGACTCGGCCTCTCGATCGTACATTCGGTGATCAAACGCTACCAGGGAAGCATTGCCGTACACAGCGACGTGAACCAGGGCACGACCTTCCTCATTGAGCTTCCCTGCCCGTGTGCGGATGACGCCCCTGCGCTGGAAGTGCCCCCGACTGCAACAACCCGGCCGTCCGTTTCCTAAACGACGCGATTGGGACTCCCATCATGCGTGGACATCTGCTCCTGGTCGAAGATGAAGCGAATATGGCCAAGATGCAGGCCAGGATTCTGCAACGCCACGGCTATACGGTAGAAGCCGCCGGTCATGGCCAAGATGCCCTCCGGTTGCTGGGCCAGACCAATTTTGACGTCGTCATTACTGACCTCAAGATGCCGGTCATGGATGGGATGCAACTCCTGTCCGCAATGCAGACGCGCGCCTATGAATGTCCGGTCATTGTCCTGACCGGATACGGCACAATCGAGAGCGCAGTTGCCGCCATGCAGTCCGGGGCGGCGGATTATCTGACCAAACCCTGCAACCCGGACGAGCTGCTGCTGAAGGTCGAGAAGCTGGTTGAAACCCGCCGTCTCCGCCAGGAAGTCTCGCAACTCCGTCACGAAGTCCGGCGCTATAAGCGTTTTGGTGAACTTATCGGACACAGTGCGGCTATGCGTCACCTCTATGCGACCATTGGTTCGATCAGCGGCAATAAAAGTACGGTACTCATTACCGGCGAGAGCGGAACGGGCAAAGAGCTTGTGGCTCGCACCATCCATCTCAAAGGGCCGTGGGCTGATCAGCCCTTTCTCGCCCTCAACTGTGGTGCCATGTCTGAGACGCTGCTTGACAGCCAACTGTTTGGCCATAAGCGGGGCGCCTTTACCGGAGCCATTGCGGATCACGACGGTGTGTTCCAGGCGGCCAGCGGCGGCACCCTGTTCCTGGACGAGGTGGCAGAAATTCCACTGCCGCTCCAGGTCAAATTTCTCCGCGCCGTTCAAGAGCGGGAAGTGACGCCGTTAGGGGCCAGCCGCCCCATCAAGGTCGGTGTCCGCATTATCGCGGCGAGCAATACCAATCTCGAACAGGCGGTTGCCACGGGAACGTTTCGGAAAGATTTATTCTATCGCCTGAATGTAGTCCCCATCCATCTCCCCCCGCTCAAGGAACGGCGGGATGACATCCCTCTACTGGTCGATCATCTCGTGGCCGTATTCAGCGCGGCCTATAAGGTTCAGCCTAAACGCTTGACGACCGAGGCGCTGGACAAGCTGGTCGCGTATGCGTGGCCGGGCAATGTGCGTGAGCTGCAAAATGTGATTGAGCGTCTGTTCGCCCTGCACCACGGGCAAGAGATTACCGCTGCCGATCTGCCGGCCCCTATCAGCGGATTTACCCAGGCCGACCCACACTTTGATGTGTGGGCGGACTTCCCTTCCCTGGCGTCTATGGAACGGTCTCTCATCTCGGCGGCCCTGCGGCGGGGAAACGGCAACAAAAACGAAGCCGCCCGTCTCCTCAAGATTGATCGCCAGCGCCTGTATCGGAAGATGGAGAAGTATCGGCTCGAAAACGGCGACTGAGCCGCCGTTTTCCTGTGATCGGGTTCACCCCACGCACGGATTTGAGAGAAGACATACGGTCCGGGTCACCTTTGACCCGGCGGGTAGGCCCTTGCAGAACGCCTGAGCGAATTTTGCTTCCAGCACCCGTGCATCGATATGAGAAGGAATGGTCACTTCTGCCCCGATCCGACCAAACGCCAGCGTTACTCTCATCGGGTTCGCTCCTTCCTACTAACGATTATCCCCAAACGCCGCGTCGCGCTCCTTAGCGCGCTTCGACCCGGAAAAGGTGTCTTCGCCTTTTTCCAGACGATACATGCGCGTAAGGGCATACGACTGAAACGCGCCGGTGACACCGGTCCGAAAGCCGGCCTCGTCCTGCATCTGGTTCATCGAGAATTTGGCAATCCGCAGCGCATAGGCATCCTGCAGGGCAATCCGCTGGGCGAGCTGCATGGTCTCCACTTCGAGTTGGTCATGTGGCACCACCTCGTTGACCAGCCCCAGCCGTTCGGCCTCTGCGGCCGTAATCCAGTCGCCGGTAAAAAGGTATTGCTTGGCCTTGCGAAAGCCGATGTCCCAGGCCAGGCTGGCATACTGGACATGAGCGCCTGCCCAGCGCACGGTACGATCACAAAACTTGGCATCGTCCGCAGCAATAATGAGATCGCAGGCCGAGGCCAACATCAGCCCACCCATAATGCAGTAGCCCTGGACCTGGGCAATGGTCGGTTTGGGGCAATCCCGCCAGCGCAGGGTGCAGTCGAGATACAGATCGCGGCCGCGTTTATACTCACCTGGCATGCCCTTCGGATAGGGGCGTTTTTTCCAGTCTTCCCGCTCTTGTGGCGTGCCGATGTCATGGCCGGCGGAAAAATGCTTGCCCGCCCCGGCCACGATAATGACTTTGACCGACTCGTCTTCCGCGGCGGCGGCCAGGGCCTGATCAAACTCTTCCAGCATCAAGCGGCTCTGGGCATTGAGTGCCTCGGGTCGATTGACGGTGATGGTCAGGACCGCCTCGTCCTGTTTTTGGGTCAGGGTTTCATAGCTCATGGGTCTCTCCTTGGTTTTCGGCAGGTCTCTTTGCAGCCCGCCCCCAGAGCCTGCCGCTATCCTGGGGCTTTACGATCTGACGGCCAATTCTTCTTCTGCTTCTTTGCGGGCACGTCTTCCCAAATAGCCCCCGTGGTGGAACTTGGCGTAATCGGCTTTGGTAAAGCGTTTACGGGTCATGAGAACCAGGGTCAAGGCATCGCCCAGGGCCAGGATGGCCGTGGTGCTGGCTGAGGGCGTTAGGCCGATCGGACAGGGTTCTTTAATGGCCCCAACGCTGAGGACGAGGTCGCTCTTGCGGGCAATGGGCGAGCGCGAATGACCGGTCACGGCGATGAGCGGGATGTCGTACAACTGTTTGGCCCGGTGGATGGTTTCCAGGACCTCACGCGTTCTGCCGCTATTGGAAAACGTCATGATAACGTCGTTTTCGCTGACCAGTCCGAGGTCGCCGTGAGCTGCCTCGCCGGGGTGCAGAAAACAGGCTGGCGTACCTGTTGAGGACAGCGTGGTCGCAATCTTCATGGCAATAATCCCGACTTTTCCCATGCCGGTGAGAATCACTTTGCCGCGACAGCTCTCCAGCATATCCACGGCACGCAGAAAATCGTTGTTGAGACGAATAGAGCGAATTGCTTCGGCTTCGGCCTCAAGAACGGCTTGGGCATGCGTCAGCTCATCCGGGTGTTTGGTGTGGGCTGTGCGGTCTTTTGACATGGATAGTCCTTCACGGCTCGGTCTGGCTGTCCGCTTTTAGCAGTTTGCGAGCGGAGTAAAAGTCCCCTGCCAGCCTCCACGGGAATCAGCCTGCCGGAAAGCGTCTCGCTGATTGCACTCAGCGTTGCCAGCGCGCGCGCCGGCCGCGGGATTGGGCTGTGCGTGCAGTCTGCGCCGCGGGCTTTTTCCGGCGGCTCCTTGCGGCCGGTTGCCGGGCGGTCGATACAGGAGGATCCGCCGTAGCGTGTGGTGAGGCGACTGCTTCGCCAGGCAGACCCAGGGCGCGCCGTTCCAAATCCTGCATGCGGTCCCGGAGTTCTGCCGCCTGTTCAAAATCCAGAGCCGCGGCCGCGGCCTTCATTTCCTTGCGGGTCTGTTCGATCAGCTTGGGCAGGTCTCGGGCGGCAATATATTCTGCGCTGTCCTCAGAAACGATGGGGACCGTCACATGGTCGGCTTCATAGACCTTCACCAGGGGCGACGACAGGGCCTTGCGGATACTCTCGGGGGTGATGCCGTGCCGCTTATTATACTTGGACTGGACGCGCCGCCGTCGCAGGGTTTCATCAATGGCCCGCTGCATCGAATCGGTTATTTTGTCGGCGTACAGCAGGACGGTCCCATTCACATTCCGAGCGGCGCGGCCAATGGTCTGGATCAAGGACCGCTCGGAGCGCAGATAGCCCTCTTTGTCCGCATCGAGAATGGCCACCAGAGAGACCTCGGGAATATCGAGCCCCTCGCGCAGGAGGTTGATGCCGATCAGGACATCGAAGCTGCCCTGGCGGAGTGCGCGAATAATTTCGACGCGCTCAAGCGTGTCGATATCCGAGTGGAGATAGCGCACTCGGACGCCGATTTCCTGATAGTAATCGGTCAGGTCTTCAGCCAACCGTTTGGTCAGGGTAGTGGCCAGCACCCGCTCGCCTTTTTCAGTCCGCAGCCGGATTTCTTCCAGCAGGTCGTCCACCTGCTCCCCGGCCGGTCGGACCGCAATCTCGGGGTCCAGCAGGCCGGTGGGACGAATGAGCTGTTCCACAATGCGGCCTTTGCTCTGTTCGCGCTCATACTCGCCTGGCGTCGCCGAGACGTAGACCGTCTGGCCGGCGCGCCGCTCGAATTCATGAAAGCTGAGGGGACGATTATCCAGGGCGGAGGGCAGACGAAAGCCATACTCCACCAGGGTGGTCTTGCGCGAGCGGTCGCCGCGATACATGCCGCCAATCTGGGGGACGGTGACATGGCTTTCATCGATGAAGACCAGATAGTCGTCAGGGAAATAGTTGAGCAGCGTATGGGGCGGTTCGCCCGGCTGCCGGCCATCCAGATGGCGCGAGTAATTCTCGATGCCCGGACAAAAGCCCATTTCGCGTAAGAGCGCGAGATCGTACAGGGTGCGCTGCTCCAGGCGTTGGCTTTCGAGGAGTTTGTCTTCCTGTTGCAACTCTGTGAGCCGCTCTGCCAGTTCCTCTTGGATGGCCTGCGTGGCGCGCTTCATCCGGCCGGAGGTGGTGACGTAGTGGCTGGCCGGATAAATGGCAATTTTATCCAGCCGCCGCAGCACCTTGCCCCTGAGTGGATCGATCTCGGCAATCGCATCAATCGTATCGCCAAAGAACTCGATCCGTACCGCCCGGCTCTCCTCATAGGCCGGAAAGACCTCGACCACATCGCCCCGAACCCGAAACGTGCCGCGATGAAAATCAAAGTCGTTGCGCTGGTACTGAATATCGACCAGCTTGCGGAGCAGCGCGTCGCGGTCCACCTCGCTGCCCTCTTCGACAAAGAGGATGAGATCAAAATACGATTCGGGTGACCCAAGTCCATAGATACACGAGACGCTGGCGACGATAATCGTATCGCGCCGCTCCAACAGCGCCTTGGTTGCGGAGTGGCGCATCTTGTCGATTTCTTCGTTAATCGAGGCGTCTTTCTCCACATAGGTATCGCTCTGGGGGACGTAGGCTTCGGGCTGGTAGTAATCGTAATAACTGACGAAGTAGCGCACCGCATTGTCGGGGAAGAGTTCCTTGAATTCATTATAGAGCTGGGCTGCCAGGGTTTTATTGGGCGCCATCACCAGCGCCGGCCGGTTCAGCCGCGCAATGACATGCGCCATAGAAAAGGTTTTGCCCGAGCCGGTCACGCCCAGCAAAACCTGCCGATCCAGACCATTTTGCAAGCCTTGGGTGAGTTGATCAATTGCCTGGGGCTGATCACCCTGGGGCTGAAAGTCCGAGACGAGTTTGAAGGCGGCGTGGACGGACATGTTAGTGCATCATAGCAAGGAAGTACGGGAGGGTCAGCCCTGGAAGCGAACGAACAGGCGGTCCCGTTGCAATCATCGTATGGTTGTGGCTCACTACAGTCATTTCCTAACACAGTGAAGGAGGACGGTATGATCCAGCAGTGGTGGAAAATCACACGAACAACGCTGAGCCTGCTTGCACTCGGAGCGGTGACGGTCACGCCCACGGCCTGGGCCGACCAGCACGCCGAGACAGAGGCGGCCGCGGTGCGGAAATTTACGGTTGTCAATGTGTTATACGAAGGCGACAAGATGTTTGTTCCCTCCGTGCTGGTTGCTGAGCAGGGCGACACGGTCCGAATCAAGGTGGTGAATAAAATTCCCGGCGAGCCGCCCAACCATGGCTTTGCCATTCCGGCCTTTGACGTCGAAGAGGTGGTCAACAGCGGCGAGACCAAGACGGTCGAGTTTGTGGCCGATAAGGTCGGTCTGTTCGACGTGAAGTGCCAGCTCCACCCCGCCCACCTCTCTGCCCAACTGATCGTGCATGCGGGGGGGAAGAAGGAATAACGATCTGTTTGACCGCTGCTCCAGAGGCGGCCCTGTGGGCTGATGCCTTGGAGCAGCACCGTTTTGTTTTACGAGGTCCCGTCCACTAACGGGACAAAGCGGACCAGCCCCAGGTTTTCCTCGACAATCCGGCCGTTCCGTTTGCGGAGTCTCAGCAGGAGTTGCTCCTCGCCCCGGACGACCGGCAGCACCAGCCGGCCACCCTCGGCGAGTTGTTCAAGAAGTGCGGGAGGGATACGCGGGGCTGCGGCGGTGACGATAATCGCGTCATAGGGGCTGTCTTTTTCCCAGCCAAGGTTCCCGTCACCGAGCAGAGCCGTCACATTGTCGTAGCCGAGTTGGGCGAGCAGCTCACGCGCGGAGGACATCAGCTCGGGCACAATTTCAATGGAATACACCTGTTTTGCCAGTAGGCTCAAAACCGCGGCCTGATAGCCGGAGCCCGTGCCGATTTCCAATACGCGCTCATCACCGCTGAGTTCCAGCCGCTCGCTCATGAGCGCCACGATGTAGGGCTGGGAGATGGTCTGTCCCTGGCCAATGGGCAGCGGGCCGTCGTCGTACGCCTGGTTCCGGTAGGCGGGCGGGATAAACAGATGCCGCGGGACCGTGGTGAGCGCGTGTAAGACGCGTTCATCCTGGATGCCTCGTTTCCGTATCTGTTCAGTCACCATGCGACTTCGAGCGGTGGTGTAAGCCGCGTCTGTTTGGTCCGTGTCACGATTGGTCGTACAGCCCGTGTTCATCGGCAGACCGCATCCCAGCCAGCATAAGACAGGTAGCAGCCTGATGACAGCGTTGTGGGGTTTTATTTTTCTTCTCTCTGTTTTGTCCATGAGGAGAGACTCAGCCCTGATTGCGCCAGGCAAAGACGCCGGCTAGCAGCGTCGCGCTGAGCGCCGGCCCCCAACCGGCCAGGGTGGGAGACAGGCTGCCGCCATAGCCGAGTGAGGCGCACACTCCGGTCAACAGGACATAGCCGACGCCAAGGATGCTACTCACCAGCAGGGTCACGGCCGGGCCTGGAAACGGCGGGCCGTGCAGAGCAAAGAACAGCACGATGGCCGGTAGCAGGATGCAGGCCAGGGGCGCGGCGTATTTGACGTTGAGGTCAACGCGATAGGTGGTGACGTCGTAGCCGGCCATTTCTGTCCCGATAATTTCCTGGGCCAACTGCCAGACGCTCAGGTGCATGGTGTCAAGCTGGATATCTGGGGCCTCCCCTAACTGGATAAGCGGCTCGGCCGGCTCGCGCTGGAGGCCGTTTTCCGAGATGCGAATTCGCACCGGATCATCCAGTTCCCACATTCCATCACCGATATGCCTGGCCCGGCGCGCGTCGGTGCGGCTGAGGGGTAAGCCCTGGTCTCCAAGTTCGTAGATCGACAGGTCGGTAGCTTCTTCCAGAGCCGGGTCGAGTCGGGTTGCCTGGGATACATGGCTACCGGCGCGGTACCAGACTATTTTCTGTAAGACGCCGGTGGGGAGGACGCGATCCTTAATTTCGGTTTCTTTGAGGCGATCAGCCAGGGCGTTTGAGCGTGGCACAATGGATTCGTTCAGGGCAAAGGAGAGGGGCGTGACGAGGCCGGCGACGAGGAGCATGCAAGACAGCGTACGGGTGGCAGAAATCCCGCATGCCCGCATGCCAATCAGCTCCCGGTGGAAAGACAGCAGACTGACGGTCAGGGCGGTTGCCAACAGGAGGGCCATCGGAACGATCCGTGAAGCCAGCAAGGGGGTACGGGCGCTGTAGAACCGGAGGGCTTCGACCGGCGTGGCATTGTGGCGGGCAAACCATTCGAGTCGTTCAAGAACATCAACCAGGAGATAACCCACGAGTAAAAAGCCGAAGGCCAAGCCCAACATGAGGAGATAGTGCTGCAGCACGTAGCGCGGCAGTAATGCCTGTCGCATTTGGAGTGCAGCTGGAGGCGCTGCCTGGGTGGGGTCCTGGACCGACTGTCCATCGAGAGGTCGCCGTTTCACCCAGGGCCGGTCTTGCAGCCCGATGAGGAGGCCGGCGAGCCCACCGACGAGCATATTGGGCAGCCAGACTCCCAGCCCGACTGTCACCGCGCCGGCCTGGGCAAGTCCGTCGCCGAGTTGCGTGAAACCGTAATACACCACGGTCAGAACCAGCCCGAGGACGCCACCCGACGCGCGTGAGAAGCGTGGCCCCAGATAGGCGAGGGGCAGGGCTAACAGGCTGAAGACGATACCGGCTGCCGGGGCTGCGAAACGGCGATGCAGTTCGGTGCGAGCGCGGCGGGCTTCCGGACTCTCTCCTGCCAGGGCGGTTTCTCGGACGCGGTCCATGAGATCACGCACCGAGAGGCGGGTAAGCGGCTGGGCGGGCCAGAGCTCGGTGCGCTGCGGTTCCCGGATCACAGTCTCAAAGGTTTGGAAGCGGGTCTCCCCACCGCCCTCCTGGGGAGAGAGGAGAATAACACCATCGTATAAAACCAGCCGAGCGGCCCCATGGGCCAGGGGCTGTAGCCTCCCGTGTTCGGCAAAAAGCGTCTGCCCGGCAAAATATTCCTGGCTGGTATCAGACAGCCATAACAGCACGCCGCGCAGGCTATCGCCACGCGCCGAAATTTCTCGGGCGATCATACGGGTATCACCGAACTCATGCACGCTGCCGGGACGGAGCGCTACGCCGGGATTTTGCTGGATCATACTGCGTAAGGTGTTATCCAGCGAGCGGAGGGCTGCCGGTGCGGTAAACAGCGAAAAGCCGAGCCCGAAGAGTGTCATGACCGTGGCAAAGCCCAGAATCGGAAGCACCAAATGCCGCCGGGCAAGACCGGCCGCCTCAATGGCCAGCAACTCCTGGTCAGACCTGAGACGGCCCAGCCCGACCAAGGTGCCTACGAGCACGGCGAAGGGTAGGGTGCGAGACAGGAGCGGGACCAGTTCATAAAAGGCGATCCAGCTTACCGCGGCAAGGCCCAGACCCCGATTGATTACCAGGTCAGAGAAGCCGAGCAAGTCTTTTGTCAGCACGAGTGCGGTCAGCCCGAACAAAGCCCACAGGGTTGGCGCAAACAATTCGGCGACAATATAAAAGCCGAGCGGTTGGCCGAGTCGTCGCGGTGAGAAAGAAGGGAGGGAGCGCATTGCCGGAAGTCCATCTTTGGTTATCGACGGCCTCATCCTGCTTGATTCATTACTGGTTTTCTCTTATACCGGGCAGACGAATTCGGCTACTGTGCAGCAATCCATGAAAGCTATTATTCTGAGCGCGGGGCAGGGCAAGCGCCTCCTGCCCCTCACCGCAACAACCCCCAAGTGCCTGTTACCGGTTGATGGCAGTCGGCCCGCTCTGGAAATCCAACTCCGGACGCTGGCCGCGTGCGGCATCCGGCGGGCAACGGTCATGGTCGGCTTTGGGGCTGACAAAGTGGAACATTTTCTCGCCCACTGCCCGCTACCGGAGATCGAAGTGACCACCCGCTTTAATCCTTTTTTTGCGCTCTCGAATAATCTGGCTACGTGCTGGACTGCCATCCCGGAGATGACCGAGGATTTTACTCTGCTGAACGGCGATACCTTGTTTGAGCCGGCGGTGTTAGAGCGTCTCCTGCTCGCTCCGTCGGCCGCAGTCAGTCTGGCGATTGATCGCAAGCCCAGCTATGACGACGATGATATGAAGGTCTCGATTCGGCACGGGCGCACCCTGGCCGCAGTCGGGAAAACACTGTCGCCGGCTGTTGTGCATGGCGAATCCATCGGACTGATGACTTTTCGTGCCAGTGGCGTGCACGCCTTCCGGAGTGCCTTGGAGAAGGCCATGCGCGATCCGACTGCGCTCCAGCGCTGGTATTTGTCTGTCATTGATTCCATGGCCAACTCATCCATGGTCGAAGTTACCTCCATCGAAGGGCTGTGGTGGGCCGAGACGGACACGCCGGAAGACTTGGCAGACGTACGGGCCTATTTTTCCTCTCAACGGGCCACGCTCTCCGTTTTTGCAACAGCCGGGCCGGTTGGCGAGCCGTAATCGCGGCTCTGCGGCTCTCTGTTTGCACGCTCTGCAAGACCGGCGAACTCTTCGCCCGATAACGCTCACCGCTGGTGGACCTGTCAGGTCAACGCCGCAGCAACAGCGGCCGGGAAAATCTCTCACCCAAGGTCAACGCCGTACTCTTTGAGGAGCGTGCGGCTGATCACAATGTTCTGGATTTCCGTTGTGCCGTCCGTATAGTGGGTCGTCTTGGCCATGGCCAGGTGCCGACCAAGCGGGTGGTTGGTGCGTAACCCTTCTGCACCCATGACCTGCATACACTGTGAGATACCGCTAAAGGCCGCACGGCTGGCGAATTTTTTGGCGTGGGCGGCCTCCACAACGGCACTCTCTCCCCGGTCCAGGGCAAGCGCGGCGCGATAGGTCAGCAGACGCGCGGCTTCGAGCTCTGTCGCTACATCCGCCAGTTCCCATTGCAGGCCCTGAAAGTTCAGAATTGGCTTGCCAAAGGCATGTCGTTTTGCTCCGTACGCCAGGGCGGTTTTGAGGCTGGCCTGTAGCATGCCGCAACAGCCCGCCCCAACAAACGTCCGGGCCATGTTGATGCCCCGCATGGCGGCCTTGAATCCGTCTCCTGGGCCGAACAACATATCGGTCTCGGGAACCGGACAGTTGGTCAGCCTGAGCCCCGTGACTCCCAGCGCCTGTCCACCCAGCATGGTGTACTGAGGGGTGCGCTCAAGACCTAGGGTAGCGCCGGCCAGCAGAAAGCTGGCAATACCGCGCCAACCTAAAGCTGGTTCGGTCTGGGCATACACGCCAAACACATCCGCACTGACGCCATTGGTGACCCAGGCTTTCTCTCCGCTCAGCCGCCAGCCGTCCGACGATTGCTCGGCTCGTGTGGTAATCGCGGCGGCATCACTGCCGGCACCGGGCTCTGTCAGGCAAAACGCTCCGATTCTTTCTCCGGCCAACATGGGTGGAACGTAGCGTGCGATTTGATCTGGAGTGCCATTGCGCGCAATGGTGTTGAGCATATTGTTGTGAACCCAGAGGCCAAAGGTAAAGGCAAAGCAGGCCCCGGCCAACTCCTCCAGTACCTTGGCGGCCGCCAAGGTACTGGCGCCTTGCCCCCCGATTGATGTCGGCGCCAGCACACCGGTGAGGCCCACGGCCGCCGCCTCCCGGAAGGCAGCGCGCGGTACTGTCCGGTTGAGGTCCCAGTCTGCCGCGCTTAACTCATAGTCCATGGCTATCCTCGTATGCGCTCCAGCCGGCGGAACCCCTCAACACTGTACTCACGGGTAAGGGACGGCTACCATTTTTCTCCGAACGGGCGTAACTCAACCAGAAACGACCAGGCCGACTTGGGCTGACGGGCGGTATGAAAAACCGTTTCCGCTAAATCCGCTGGCTGGGAAAAGAAATCTTTGGGCTTGTCAGGGAAGGCGCGCTTGGCAAATGGCATATCGATCAAGGCATCGACCACAATATAGGCTACATGAATCCCGTCCGGCCCCAGCTCGCGGGCCAGGCTTTCGGCCAGGATGCGTTGCCCGGCTTTAGTTGGTGACCAGCCGACAAAATTTGGCGTGCCCCGCTGCGCACCCGTATTCCCGGTCACCATGAGAGCACCGGAGCCACGCTCGACCATCGCCGGAGCCAGCTCCTGGGCCAAGATCAAAAGGCCGGCGGTATTGGTGCGAAAATTGAGTGTAAAATCCTCCATGCTGATATCGCGATAATGTCCTAACGTCGCCCGCGCCGCATTGTACACGACGACCTCCGGGAGTCCGTGCTCGGCGACAATGTGGTTAAGCGTCTGACGGAATGCCTTTTCGTCAGCGACATCGACGGGAAATCCCGCACTCTCAGGAATTTCAGCGGCCCAGGACTCAAGCCGACCGGCGTGCCGGGCAATCATCGACACTCGGTAGCCGCTGGCCGCAAAGCGCCGCACACAGCCCATGCCTAAACCGGGCCCAACGCCGACAACTAAACAATGCGAAGTGGTCGTCATAGAGAACTCCTCTTCTGTGTGGAAAAGCAGGTATTATTGCTGGCAGGCTCTTCCGGTACAAGGCTGCGGCGGTTGTCTTGAACGGCACTTGTTCCCCTATCAACGCTCGCCCACTTCGGAGGGATGCTTTGAGGGAGTGGCACAGGGTCCGTAGAGCTGACTATCCCGCACATGAATGATCCTTTGGCCGTAACGCAGAAAAACGACTGGGGTCATGGGGGGGCGTGAAACCCAAGTAAGCGGCGAACGTGTTGGGCGACCGCATCAAACTCGCGTAGGGCCGGGCGGGGGGCGAGGTCGGCTGATGCCCCAAAAAAGCGGGCAATACCCCGCTGGACTAATGCTTCGTGCCAGGCGTTCAGATCACGCCGTGGCAGGACGAATCCGCGCTCGATCAAGCGGGCACACAGATAGGACATGCCCCGCTGCGGTCGAACACTGCCACGTGGTGTGAGTTGTTTCGCCTGTGCCTGGTTGACAATCCACTCCTTACCGCGTCCCCGTATCGTATCCGGTCGTTCCGGCAGGGGGTAGATATAGAGTGGGATGTCAGTGGTCGCAGCTTCAGCCAGCATGGATTCGCTCTCACCGGTCACGATTAAGACCTCGGCGAGAGCGAGATAGCCCATATATGGATTATCCTGTTGGTCGGGCTGCCAGGCATAGACAAAGTGTGATGGTCCGAGTCCCGCCCGCAAGGCTTGGGTTACGGCTGCGCCGGTCCGGCGGCTGGTGGTCGCAAAGACTTTGCCCTTGACGCGCTCGGCAAACGCACGAATGTCTTCTCCCATTTTTCGGGCAATCTGCGGATCAAACTGATAGCGAGGGGTTGCGCCACCGACCAGGAGCATAATCCAGGGATGCGGGGCGTCTTGGACGAGATGCCGCCATTGGGTCGCTCCCTGACGGAGCCGTTCAGGACTGATTTGTGTCAGTGGAGCGAGGGTCTCAATTCGGCGGGGATGTAGGGGAAAACGAGAGTGGGCGCAGGTGACACTCACGTCTGTTGGGTGGAGCGGCCGACTGCCTTTACGACCGAGGAGTACGAGTTGGGTCTGCCCCCTATTCTGTTGTTGCACCCAACGGGCAACCTGAGCAGGTTGCCAACCCGCAGTAATGATCAGGTCGGGCCAAGGCGGGGCGAGAACATCGGAACGGACCCGCTCCAAACCCATCAGGGTTGAGCGGTGCTTCCCAAGAAGGCATCCGTATAACAGGCCTGGATCTCGAAAGGACAACGCCTTGGTCGTATATGGCCAGCCGAGCGTATTGGCAAGACCGAGCGCTTGCGTTGTGGTTCCCGGCTTGTGCGATGTCAGGACCCACACCACGGGTTGGCGGCCGAGATTCCCTCCAGAACATCCACCGACCGAGGAGGGTTGGTCTGTTGGTTGTTGCCTCCCGGGTGGAGACTGGAGCGTGAGATGCCATTGCACGTTGGGGTAGCGGGGGCTGAGGCTGTCCAAATGCGTCCGCCACCAGGGCAGTGCTCGCGCCCGACCCTGGAGACGGCTGCCATTGGGCAGATGCTGCTCATACGGAACGGCGCTGACCAAGACAGATACAAATCGGAGGGCGTGACGAAAGAGCTCTTCCAACATCCACGGGACATCCTCATCGGGAAGAAAATCCAGGGTATCTGTACAGACAACGCCGTCCGCCGCTTCGCAGGAGGCAGGGGTTGGAGCGGCAAAGGCCGGATTATAGCGGGACACGAGAGGACCAGGACTGGAACCGAGTCCAAAGGAATAATCCAGCAGGGTTCGACTCTGTGTGGCTACGCTGAGTTTTTCTATATGCTCCTGAAAGTCGCTGCTCTGACCATTCCTGGTTGCTTGTAGCGAGCCGGCCGACGGGGCCGGTTGGGTCGAAGCGTCCCGTATGTGAGCGCACAACGCCAAGTATTGAGCACTGGGCCGCTGGGTCTGAAACACCTGGTAGCCTGCTTCGTTTGCGGTCTGCTCCAGGTCAAACCAGACATGCCCGACGGGATTGTGCTGGTAGGCGAAGCGCTGGGGAAATGGCTGCCAGGGCTGGGCATGAATCGTCGTGTAGTGCAACAGCTTGGAACGTTCCGGGTCATACTCATCGTCCCGTGCGTTCCAGTGCGGGTCAAGCTGACCCCACAGACCGGGAACAGCGCGTGCCTCAGCCTCTAGCTGCTTGCGCCGCCGCTTTTGGGCAGCCTCCAGCGTCCAGACCGGGGCCATCCGCTCACAATCGATCAACATCACCGAGGTTTCGTGATCATGAATGGACAGAAAACCGGAGTTGCCCAGAGCCGTGTCGAACAACTCGCCTGGGTCGGCCAAATAAATTTGATCGGTGTCGTTATAGATGGCGCGGCCGTGGCCCTCGGCAAAATGCGGAATGGCAAAGCGGTAGTTCGTAAAGCCCGTCAGCCAGCCTCGACGGTCAAAACCGGCCAGGTCTTTCATCAGGTAGAGCTCATAGACGCGCGATGGATTGCGGACCTGTTCAATCGACCAGATAAAAATCCGCTCGGCCCGATACTGGTCCGGTTCCGTCCCGACAAAGATGCGGACCGGCGGCTGTTCGCTCGGAGTCCTTCCCTTCCGGACACCGAGGACGACACGTTCGAGTTGGGTGCGGCTACCCGGCCTGGCATATGGCTCTGTCCGCAGCATTGAAGTTATTCTCTTGCGCAGTGGTGTTGAAAAACCCGGAGCGTTCATAGAGTGATAGCTCCGCCTCTTACGCAATTTTCTGTACGTAATGAGGCGAAACGGCCGCGTCAACCGGGCTGAGATGGCCATTCTCTAATCGATAGACGTGGTCGGCAATGTCCAACAGGGCCGGTTGGTGAGAAATTGCCAGGATAGTCATGGTTCCGCGCAATCGTTGAACGGTCTGGCAAACAGCGGCCTCGCTCTCCGGGTCAAGTGCGGTGGTTGCCTCATCCAGAATGAGGAGTTGAGGTGCGTGTACGAGGGCGCGGGCAATGGCAATCCGCTGCCGCTGGCCGCCGGACAAACGGGCGCCCCGCTCTCCGACACGCGTCGCCATGCCGTCCGGAAGGCTTTGCACAAACTCCCAGGCCTCGGCGGCGCGTAAGGCTGATTTGACGGCCGTTTCTGTCAGCGCGGTATCGCCCAGCGTCACGTTGGCAAAGACACTTTCGTGCAGCAGTAACATTTCCTGCGGAACATAACCGATGGCCTGCCGCCAGGCTGTGAGATCAATTGCGGTGAGTGGCACCCCATCAATAGAGACTGTGCCACTCCGGGGCTGGAGCAAACCGGCAATCAGATCAACCGTAGACGTTTTCCCCGTTCCCGAAGGGCCGATAAGGAGGGTCACCTCTCCTGCCGGAATGGTGCAAGAGGCCCGTTCAAGGATGGGTTTCTCGGCATAGGCGAAGCTCACTTCTTGCAGGGCGATGCCCTGGGTGAGTCGAGGTTGGCGGGTACCGGTGTTGATTTCTCCCGCCGCTTCCGATTGCCGCAGGGTGTCTTGCAGGGACCAGTAGGCACTCTCCCGGGCGACCATGCGCTGGTACTGGCGTTGGGCCTTGTTGAGGCTGCTCAAGGTCCGGCCGAACAGGATAACGAGCATAATCACCGCATCAAGAGACAATGCCCAGCGTGTCAAGGCGATATACAGTCCTCCGACCAGACAGGCGATCAGCAGCGGGTCCTGCAGGGCGCGCAGGGCCTCTTTACTCAAGACTTCACGCTGGAGTGCGCGATGTAAGCGTTGGGTCCCGCGCTCGAGGAGTGGGCCGACTTGGCTCTCTCGCGCCATGGCCTTGAGCGGCTTGACCGCGTACAGCACATCGGTCAGTTGTCCGAGCATGTCCTTTAATACCGCGGTCTGACGGGCTCCGGCGCGTTGAGCCAGCCGCACCAGGCGATGCAACCCAAAGATGATCATGAGACCAAACAGCGCGGCCGCCAGGGTGGCCTGCCAGGAGACGGACAGTGCAAGGGCAACATAGAGGACGGTTTGGATACTGAAGGCAATAATCGTGACCGCGTACAGATAGGCTTCAGAGGCCCGGCTGGCTTCGGTCGCAAACGCATTGGCAAAGCCGCCCACCGGCTGACGGACATAGTATTCCCAGCGGGCGGCCAGGAGTGAGCGTAACAGGGAGAGGCGCAGGTCGGTGGCGACATGGGCGACCGTATAGCCAACCTGCTTTTGGGCGAGCAGGACAAACCCGGCTTTAAGGACCATACCCGCGACGATGACCAGGCACAGCAGGCCAATACTCGGCTGCAGCCCGAAGGCGGCCAGCGTATCGCGGCTGACCTGTTCCAGGCCGGTTGGTTCCGTGTCCGGCGACAGCGTGGTGCTGTGGGCTCGTGTGGCGAGACTCAAGAGCGGCAAGAGGCTGGAGAAGCTGATGCCTTCCGCAAAGGTGGCGAAGATGAGACAGGCGAGCGTGAGGGCACTCCGACCGGGATAGGCACGGGCAAAGGCAAGCAGGAGACGCATAGCGAGAAGAGATAGAGAACGGAGACGGAGAAGAACCTATTCCGCTCCCCTTGCTCTCTCCTTTCTGTTCCAGAACTGCACCAGGCGCAGCGCATGAAGGCCGAGGGAGACGACCTGCCATACGACGATCACGCTAAAGGCCGCCACGGGGAGGCCGAGCAGCAAACCGACCATAAAGAACGGAACATTGATATTGCGCCGCGAGATCCATGTCCGCATGCGTTCATCAAACGGGGTGCAGCCATGAATGGACCGGCCGACCCGCGCACTGAACAGGGCGGCGACAATCCGATCCAAAACATAAAAGACGGCCATCCAGACGGCAAGCTGCATCACCGGGGCGGTAATGTCTCCTGCCCCCAACGCCCACGCCCAGGCAAAATACCACACTGGCGGATGGATGATGTCCAAGCCGTGATCCAGAATATTGCCCAGCGTGGAGGCACGGAAGGTCAGGCGAGCGAGCTTACCGTCAACGGAATCGAGCACACTCATCGTATACGCCAGGGTAAAACCCGTCAGCCAATAGCTCTGGGCAAAGAGGGGCACGGCCAGGAAGGTAATGCCGACATTAAAGAGAGAAATTACGTTCGGATGGACCCGCCAACGCGCCAGCGGACGGACCGCTCGCCAGACTAGGGGGGGGTAGACGTATTTGGTAAAGAAGTCGGTCGAACCCTTGTAGTTGGACCAGAACAGAAAACGTTCCGCTCGGTCCCGGCTGGCGGGGTCTGCAACACAAAACAGATAGACGGGCAAGTCGCGCCGCAACTTTCGAATATGGGATGGAACCTCACTCAGGTGTAACTCCTGCACACTGCCCTGCCGGAGGATTTTTTCCGCTAGCTCCGGCAGGGAGCAAGCGGAAACATCGATGGAGTTGAGTGGCGAACCGTCTCCTTCAAGGCGTAAGACGGCGGTCTGCTCCGCTTCTCCACGCGCTATCCAAGAACCGCTCAGTCCGGCAAGATGGTGGAGGAGCCGACTGTCAATAACTGCATCGGCCTCCAGGGCGAGCAAGGGGTCGGCGTGGGCATCAGGCGGCAGACTGGTCCGATATTCCCCGAGCGTTCGAGAGTCATGGCCCCACTGGAGTGGAAGTCGCCGGAGAAGAGGCGCGGGGAGAAGGGCAGGCAAATTAGTCGTCTCAGCGGCAAGCTGAACATAGACCTCTGCCGGTTCCAGGCCTGCCTCAAGCAACGTATGGAGCTGTCGCTCGAGCAGCGTCATACCGAAGAGGCGTAGCGCACTCATCGGATTCGTTGCGTCAATCCAGATACGCAAAAGATACCCTCCCTCTGAATACGGAGCAGTCTAGCTGGGTGGCGACCAAGGGGAAAGGGAGGGAAATTGTTGTCCAGGAACCGCCGGGGTCTGGGTGGTATCTCTACAAAACAGGAATTGCATCCTGCTCCAGGCTGTCTACAATACCGGCGTGACCAGCGCAGCAGTTCAGCAGACCGGAGAGAGCGTCCTGCTTCCTGTCACGGCTTTGGTTCTTGCCGGACGACGCGGGCCGAAGGATAGCCTGGCCCACGCCGCGGGTCAGAGTCACAAAGCCTGTATCGCGGTTGCCGGCGTTCCCATGATCGTGCGGGTGCTTACCGGTCTGCAGACGGTCAGGCTGGTGCGGGACATTGTGGTCAGTATCGACGATGCGTCAGTCCTGGCGGACTGTGCGGAAGTGGGGGATATCACGTTTCACGCGAGTCTATCCTCTCCGGCAGCAAGCGTGCTGGATTACTTTGAAGCGCACGGGGCACAGGGTCCTGTGCTGGTAACAACGGCTGACCATGCGCTGCTTTCTCCTGTCATGGTCGAGCATTTCTGTGCTGCGGCCCAGAACGTTGATGCAGATATCGTTATTGGGGTGGTCTCGGCTTCACTCTTTCGCGCGTCGTATCCCGAGTCGCGCCGCACGTTTCTCCCCCTGGCGGATGAGAGCTGGGGCGGAACGAATCTCTTTCTCCTGCGAACTCCGCGGGCGACTCGGGCGGTGCGGTTCTGGGTGCGAGCCGGGCAGTTTCGGAAGCGGCCCTGGCGGCTGGTGAGTATGTTTGGATTGGGGAATCTGCTCCGGTTCTTTTTTCGTCGGCTCGATCGTCCCACGGCTCTTGTCCAGGCGTCTCGTATCTTGGGGGCACGGGTTGGCTTGGTCGAGATGCCGTTCGCCGAGGCAGCCATTGATGTGGATACCCCCGATGACTTGGTGACGGTTGAACAGATTCTGGCAACCCGCGAGTAAGGCTTTCGAACGGGCATCCGAATCAGACAAGGAAACCGCGTATGGCCAAGAAGCAAGACCTCGAAACCATGCTGGAGCAGGCGGAGCAGCCGTTCAGTTCCCCAGCCTTTGATACCTTTACCGCGGCTTGGGCCGTCTCACAACGCAAAAAGAAAGCGGTAGAGACGATAGACCAGGCTGGAACACGGTCCACTCCGGACACTCAGCTTGACAAGACTCACTCTGTGGAGAATGACCCGGAAGTGTTACGCCGAAAAACGAGAAATGTGTTTCACGGTCCTGTCCTCGATACCTTTACCGCGGCTTGGGCAATATCAAAGGATAAGATCAAAACCCGCCCGGCACCCAAGCCGGACAATACGTATATTGTCCGCCAGATCTATACTCATCTCCTCATGGCTGGGGTGCAGGGCGACGTCACGCCCATCTTCCAGCCGCTGTCGGACGATGTGGAATGGCAGTCGCCCGGACCCGAGGCGATCCCCTGGGCTGGTACCGTCCGCGGGCGTGAGCAGGTCGTACAGTGGTTTGCCACGCGCGGAAAAACGATAGAGGTCGAACAACTCGTGCCCAAGGAATTCATTGCACAGGGTAATCAGGTGATTGTGATGTGCGAGGAACGCAGCCGGGTGAAGGCTACCGGAAAAAGCTACAAGGTGGCCGTAATGGCCGCCTGGACCCTGCTGCATGGGGTGGTTACCCATTATCGTGAGGCATATGACACGGCCGCGGTGCTGGCCGCCTTCCAGAACGATTAGGGGTACGGCGTGTTCGAGCCGAATCGTACGCCGAATTCACCACTGCTTTGGTTACATGCAGTCAGGCATGTGGCAACGGTCAGATACGGTCTCTAGGTTGCCTGGAGCGCTTCTGCCGTGTCCGGCTTTTTCGGGGTGGGGGCCGCGCGAAAGTACTGATCTCTATCTGCGGAGCGTATTGTAATGTCTTTGACCTCTGTCCCGTGGAGGAGGGTGAGGGTGATATCGGCACCGGCCTCCCCAACTGCCCACATCTTTCGATAGAAGTCCGCCTGATCTGTAACCGGCTGACCGGCAACCTTGAGGACCAAATCGTTGACCTGTACCCCGGCTTGTTCTGCCGGTCCGTCCGGTGCCACAAACATGATAATCAGCTTATCGCGGAATTCCTCGGTAAAGAGTCCGAGCCAGGGTCGAGGGGCGGCCTTGGTGCGGCCGGTACGAATCAGGTCGGTGAGGATGGGCTTGAGATGGTCAATAGGCACAAACATATTCCCGGTTAAAGATTCCCGGCCGGGCAGGGCGTCGTTGACCAGCAGCGAGCCGATGCCCAACAGTTTCCCGTCCGGTCCGATCAACGCGGCGCCGGCATAGCGGGGATGCGGCGGCGCGGTGAAAATGGCGTCCTCGAGCAGGTATTCCCAATAGCCGGCAAATTCCCGCCGCGAGGTCACCAAAGTCGGGCGCACCGAGGCTGCGTTGCTGTCGCTGGCAATAATGACTTCTGTCCGTTCAGTCAGGTCAGCGGACTGGCCGAATGGCATGGGGGTGGCGGAGAGCGGTTCATTCGCGCGTAAGAGCCCAAAACCGGTTTGGGTGTCATGGGCAACAACGCTGGCCGGGACGCGCTTCCCGTCTATCCCCGTGACCTCAACCCGGCGGGCTTCCATGACCAGATAGCCGATGGTCAGAATATGGCCCTGCGTATCGATGACCACGCCGCTCCCGCTGCGTTGTTCACCAAGAAACTGGGCCGTACGCGCACTGGCCGGGACCTCGGCATGGACCGTTACCATGGCCGAGAGGACATCGCTGGCGACGGGTGCCGGAGCGGCCGGTTGCGGGCTGAAAACCGGGCTCAGGAGACCAACAAAGAACAACAGCAACGAAGATGAGCATTTCTTCATAATCAGACTCTCTATGCAGACTGTTTTGCTTCTAGCTCCAGGCTTGCGGCAGAGTCAAGAGTGAGGCCGTGCGAGAGCTCCTGCTCGGCAAAATGGTGGAAACCGGTCGTTCTCGGATCATACGCGCGGGAGGTAAGAGTAATCTGAAAACGTATCCGTCCATTCCCCTCGCCGTGTGGCTCGATCCGATAGAGGTGGTAGCGTGAGCGCCGCTGCGGCCGCCGGCCCATCGCCGTAGAGGCGGGGACCCCGACAACCGGAATCGGCCCCCAGGGTCCGGGGATACTTGCCGTGACTGTGCGGTGCATATGGCCGTGCAGAATAAGCTCTGCACCGGTTTTGGCGAGCACGGCCCGAAAGGCCGACGCATCGGTGAGTCGGCGGCGGGCCGATATGGCGATGGGTTGGGGGGGATGGTGAATGAGCACGACCCGACCCAAGGGCGTATTTGCCAATGCGCTGAGGAGTCGCTCAAGTCGGTCGAGTTGTGTCTGGCCTATCGTTCCTGAGGCGTAGAAGGGGAGCGTTGCCCGCGCGGTTGAGACGCCGACGAGGGCGAGCGGTCCACAGATACGGAGGGTTGGAAAATCGGCTGTCGGAAAGCCCGGAGGCAGCATCGCAGGGTCTGGCAGCGTATCCGTTGGGATAGACGAGCGCATATAGTCGTCCCAATACGCCCACGGAAAAGACTCGCTCCCATGCGTATAGGTATCATGGTTGCCTGGGATAACAGAGACTCGCTGTGGACCGCCCAGTTTTTGCAACCACGGCAGGGAGGCGGAGAACTCGTCTTGCAGCGCGATATTGGTCAGGTCGCCGGTAACGACCACATGGTCCGGCCCTTGCGCGTGTAAATCGTCGACCAGCGCGGCCAGGACTTCGGGGCGATATTCCTTGCGCCGCCGCAGGGACCACGATAAGGCGCCCAAGAAGCGCTTGTTCAGAAAGTCTAGTGGCCGCCGGACCCGGATCGGGGTGACATGCAGGTCTGACAGATGGGCAAGCGTAAAGGCTGACATGGTGTTTGGCTCCGGGCGGCGTTCTCCAATCTATACCACCTCCCTGGCGTATGATAAAACCACTCTCTGTCAGGCTGTGATCCAGGTAGAACGAAAAGGAGCGATATGAAGCCGGTGGCAGGCGCCGAGCGTGTTCAGGTGTGGCTTGCTGATTCCGCAACTCAGGCTGAAAGCGGTCCTACTGCCCCGGTCGAAGTGTGGGGTCTCTCGCCGGCAGAACGGCTGTGTCGTACCCTCCGCACCGCGGGTGTGCCCGATGCGCAGATTGCCAAGGTAACCTCCTGTCCTCCTGTTGCCCCTGACGGCCCGCTCCTCATTTTCCGAACCGACTATGTTTTTGACGAGCGATTAACCCGCGTCTTGCTTGAGCAGAGTCTTGAGCGCAGTAGCGTCCGTAGCCTGGCGCTCGTCGATCCAGAGACACCCGCAACAATTGTCGCGCTCGTCACAACAGGGAGTCAGAGAGAGGCGCTGCTCCACTGCCTTACCGCTCCGGTGGGCGATGGGCAGCGGGAACACCTGTCCTGCCGGGTTCCCGACGATCTTGTTCCCGCCTATTCCTCGGCACTGCGCAAATACGATCCGCCCTATCTGTTACGGGTGTGTGCGGCCTCGCTGACCCAGGTTGAAAATCGCATGTTTCGTGCGTCGTATAAGGGTATTACCGACGTGGTTACCAGGTGGGTCTGGCCGCTGCCCGCCCGCGCCGTTACGCGTTTGCTGGCGCGCGCCCATGTTGCTCCCAATATCGTGACCGGGTTCAGCTGGATGCTGGTGGGCCTGGTCACCTGGCTCTTTCTTCAGGGACAATTCGGGCTTGGATTAGTGGGCGCTTGGCTCATGACCTTTTTGGACACCGTGGACGGCAAGCTGGCCCGCGTCACCTGTACCTCAAGTCGCGTGGGCCATGTGCTGGACCACGGCCTTGACCTCGTCCACCCGCCATTCTGGTATGTGGCCTGGGCGATGGGCCTGGCGGGCAGCTTTGCTCCGGCCTTGATCTGGCATGACCCGGCCGTGGCGATTATCATTGGCGGATACATTCTCGGACGGCTGCTCGAAGGGCTCTTTCTGCTGACTTTTCACCTGGAAATCCACTCGTGGCGTCCCATTGATTCGTTTTTTCGGACCATTACCGCCCGCCGGAATCCAAACCTGATTTTGTTAACGCTCGGTATACTTGTCGGTCGTCCCGACCAGGGCTTCTGGCTCGTTGCGGTCTGGACCATCTGCTCTCTGGGGTTTCACACCCTGCGCCTGAGTCAGGCTGCTATCCAACGCTGGCGCGGCCGGCCGATTCGAACCTGGCAGGAAGTAGGGACACCGGCATGAGGACCAGAGGGTCGGCGTGTGGGCTCCGGCGCAGGCCGTACTGGCTGGTGCTGATGCTTGCTGGCTGCTTGCTGCTCGCGGACGGGCTACGCTGGCGCGGACTGGCATCGCCCCCTTCTAAGGCTCCCGAGCGTGGTAGCTCCGCCGCCCGTCTCCTGCCGGGGGAGTTCGCGTACGAACGCTGGGAATTGACGGCGCGCTTCAACTCGGGCCATTTCTTTTTTACGGAATTTTTGATCACGAATTTCGGCTTTGGAGATCGGAACGCGGCGCTGATTGGGCATGTCGTTCAACCCGATGGTACGAGCCGGCGCTTTCGCACCGGACGGCGGGAAAGCCGCTGGGAGCTCTCTGCGGACCGACTGCGGATGGAGGTCGGCTCCAGTTGGCTCGACCAGCGTGGCCCCAGAAATACACTGCAGGTCAAAAAGAAGCGTACCCATGTGGCGCTGGATTTCTATCCGCGCGGACCAGCCCTATGGTCCGCCGACTTTCCCCCGTCTGGTTATGCCATTGATCTGCTCGATCCCGCGGCGCGGGCAGAAGGAGCGGTCTGGGTCAAAGGGATGGCTGAGCCGGCCCCAATCCAGGGTGCTGTCGGACTCACACATAGCTGGACAAATGAAGCGGAGTCTAATCTCGTCCTGCGACGTTTGGAGTTCTTCTCGCTACCGCAGACACCCCAGGCGATGTCGCTCTATCTGGCCGATCTGACAACACCGCATGGGGCGCAGCGTCGCTGGCTGGTCGTGCAAAACGGTCAACACGTGGTCCATCAGACGCATGATGTTGCGTATACCTTTGATGGAGAAGTGCAGCACATAGGGAATTACCATGTCCCCCAACAACTTCATTTTGAGAGTAAGGGGCTCACTGGCGCGATCAAACTCGACCGGGTCCTCCTCCGCCACGACCCACTGGACGACATCCCACAGCCCTTCCGCTTCCTGATGGCACTCAAGCTGAAACCACGCCGGGTCTGGTTACTCTCCCCTTTTCACATTACTGTCCAATCCGACCCCGCGAGCGAGCCTATCCAACTCACCGGGACTGGGGTGACAAAAGTCTCATTTCTGAATCCTCTCCCCCCACCACGACCGGAGGTTGCCTTTTCGCTCTTCTCAGGATTACGGGACTTTCGTGCGACTGGGTCTTCTCAGTAATGGCCAGGCCGGTCTGAGCCGCGGTTCCTCGGTCGCGCTCACGCAGGCCCGTGAGAACGCACCCGAGATCGTGCAGGTGACGACGCAGTCGAGTGCCGACGTGCCCGCAGCGCTGGCCCGCCTCGCGCGCCAGGGTGTGACCCTCCTCGCTGTGAATGGTGGAGATGGAACGCTGCAACGCGTCCTGACTGAAGTCCTGGCCGGTTCAATCTTTAAACCGCTACCGGCCATTGCGCCCCTGCCTGGCGGACGAACAAATATGAACGCTGCGGATATTGGGAGTACGGCTCCGCCGGCCGCCGGCTTGGTTGCGTTGCTCCGTGCGCTACGGACCGATACGCTTGAGCGGCGCGTCGTGAAGCGGCCGGTGTTGCGCGTCGACTTCGGCCCAGGAACGAGCCCTCAGTATGGTATGTTTTTCGGGGCCGGTGTGATCCAGCGGGCGCTCACCTTTAAACATCAGCTCTATCCCAAGCGGCGTTTGCAGGGCCTGTTCGGCGCAGGCCTCTTTCTAGGCGGAGCTCTCCTGCGGGTAGCGAGCGGTTCCCCCACCGGCATTTTTGCTCCGGACGACATTGGGCTGGCGTTCAACCGTCCGGCCCTGGCAAAGGAAACACCCAGAGAGCAGCTTGTAAAAAGACCGTTTCAACTCGTGATGGCGACCACGCTGGAACGGCTCTTCCTGCGTATCCGTCCGTTTTGGGGAACTGAACAGGCTCCGCTCCGGTTTACCGCCATTGCGGCCAATGCTGCGCGCAGCCCGGTTGCGGCCTGGAAGGTCTTGCGCGGGCTTCCCCCGCCGCCGTTTGCGCTGGACTCGGGCTATTGCAGCCACAATGTTGAGCAGCTGACCATGAAGATGGACTGCGGTTTCACCATTGATGGAGAACTCTTTGAGCCGCAGCCCGGTCGAACTCTGCATCTTGCGGCGGACCACCGACTCCGTTTTATTCGAGCCTAAGTATGCGAGACGATGTGCAATCGCTGTCTGCCCTGACAGCTCTCTTGGCCCAAGAATGGACCCAGCCGGCGCCTGAAGCCGCCCACGTGGTGGCTGCAGAAATCCAACACCGTCACGCTGAGGCCATCGACGCCGTACTGTTTTACGGTTCTTGCCTCCGCACACAGCAGACGACCGATGCTGTGCTCGACTTTTACGTGCTCGTCCGCTCGTACCGGTCTTGCTATGACCGGCCGCTGCTCAGATGGCTGAACGCGCTGCTGCCGCCGAATGTATTCTATATTGAGGTCAGGCAGGGTACGCGGACGCTCCGGGCGAAGTATGCGGTTATCTCGACTGCGGATTTTGAGGCTGCGACCACTCCAGCCGTTATCCCCGCTATTATCTGGGCCCGCTTCTGTCAGCCGACGCGGCTCGTGTTTGCGCGCAGCGAGGAGGTGCAGGAGCGCGTCATACACGCCGCGACCCAAGCTGCGCTTACCTTTCTCTCTCGCGTTATTCCATTTTTCGCGCGGAATAATTTCACCCGGTCTTTTCACCTGGCCGACCTCTGGCAGCGGGGGTTTCGAGAAACGTATCGGACTGAGCTGCGGACCGAACGGCTGGAAACCATCCGGGCATTATACGCAGCGTCTCCTGAGCGCTACGACCACATTGCACGGCTGGGACTCCAACACCTGGGGCAGCAGGGGCGGTGCGTTTGCCGAGAAAAAGACGGACAGTGGTCGGTTGCTATACCGCGGAGTACGCGCTGGACAGGGCGGGTCAGTTGGGCAGTCCGGGCGACCGGAGCAAAATGTCTGTATGCCGTGCGCCTCTTTAAAACCGCGCTGACCTTTGACGATTGGCTGCCCTATGTCTTATGGAAGCTGGGTAGGCATAGCGGGGTGTGGGTTGAGCTCTCGGAGCGACAGCGGCGCTACCCACTGCTCTTCGGCTGGTCGGTGTTGTTTAAACTTCTTCGCCAACGTGCTCTTCGCTAAGCGGTGCGGAGCGGCGACTCCGACCCATCCGGCCGACCAGACTCCCGATGGCGGAAAGAATGCCGCGCTCACCGGTCTGCTGATAGACACCAGCGGTCGGCAATTCCGCTTGCAATTGACGATGAAGCCGACCGAGACTGTGGTAGGGGACGTTCGGTAAGAGATGATGAAGCGCGTGGTAGCGCAGACCCACAGGGGCGGCGAGAACGGTGAACACTGGCCAGCCGCACAGATTTACGGAATCGAGCAGTTGCTCGGTTACGCTCAACCGCCGCCCGGTATGGTCATACCGATGTGCCGCTAACGTCCGGACTTGGTTCACGATCAACATGCCAGCCGTCACGACATACCACTGCATGAGCCAGACACCAGGAATCTGTCCCGTGTACCAGCTTATGCATACCAGCCAAGCAACCAGCGCGGCCGCCCATTCCTGGACGAGCCACCGTAACCGATATTGCTTTCCGGGCAGAGGGCGGCGATACGCCGGATTGATCACCAGGGTGGAAGCCCGCTGAATAACGATCTTTCGCAACGGGGGGATAACGGACGAAAGCGGGCCGATTATCCCCCAGCGCAGCGGTAACAAGAGGGGAATAATACAGACGCTCAAAACAAACCAGACCAAGCCGAGGAACGTGCCGCGAACGAGCGGCGCATACTCGGGGTCGCCGGCTGTCCCGAAGGTGTGAGGCCGGTGATGGTCCCCGTGTGAGCCCACATACATGAGACTGGGCAGCATGAACGGTAGACCGACCACGGCGTGCCAGACGCATTCAAAACCAGACAGGCTGCCCCGTTTCTGGTGAGCAATTTCATGAATGAATAAGGCGGCGCGGAGGAGGGCGAGGAGAGCTATACTTGTCGTCACGAGATAGGCCAGGGAGCCGAATGGTTGCTGGACACTCAACCCAAAGGCAACCCAGCCTACAAGAGCAGACAGCAAGAGATCAAGCCAATAGATGTGCGCCTTGGGCCGGAACGTGGAGGCGAAGCGCTTCCGCACCTGCGCCGCGAACTGCTCGTCCGAGATCTTACTCGGAAATTCGTTTTGGGACGCCACAGATGAAAGCTCCGGTTGTTTGCCTCAGATCCTGCTTCTGCTGCTTCATCATGCAACAACCTCTATAAGAGCGACCGGAACCGCGTTGTCAAGTAGAGTGTTGTGAAACGAGAGAGCAGGTATCTTTAAGAACAGCGTTATTCCAGGTAAACCCATGAGGCGGCTATGTTACCCCTTGGTTAAATTGAGGGAATCTGTTATCTAGCGTCCGACTTTACGTGATTCGAGCTACTGTGAGTACCCGAGGGATAACACCACGTGCACCGCTGGTGAAGGCAGGCACCCGTGTCCTTGTGACCGGAGGAACTGGTTTTATTGGCTCGCATCTTGTTGATGCGCTCATTGAACAAGGTATCCGGCCGCGTGTGCTTGTTCGCCCGACGAGTGATATCGCGCGACTGGCCCGCGACCAGGCCGACAAGGTCGAACTGGTCCGGGGCGCGCTGGAAGACCACGACAGCCTGAGGCAAGCGGTCTCCCAAGTCGACACCGTTTTCCATCTGGCAGCCATGACAAAAGCCCACACTGAGGAGGAGTATCTGCGCGCGAATGCCGAGGGAACGCAGCGGTTCGTTCAGGCCATGCAGGCCGCGCAGCCGCGTCCGCGGCGGCTGGTCTATCTGAGTTCACTCGCTGCGGCGGGTCCGGCACGAGACGGGCGGCCGGTTGAACCGCACGACGAGCCACACCCGATTACCGTCTATGGGCGGAGTAAGCTCGTCGGAGAACAGGCCTGCTTTGCTGCGTCCGACGCCTTCGAAGTTGTTACTCTCCGCGCGCCGGTGGTCTACGGCCCACGGGAGAAGGATTTCTTTTTACTCTTCCGTCTTGCCGCCCGCGGTATTTTGCCGCTGCCAGCAGGTCCGGAGAGCGTTGTGCAACTCGTCCACGTTACCGATCTTGTCCAGGCGATACTCCGTGCGGCCACCATGCCAGCAGCGCGTGGAATCTATCATGTGGCAGAATCACGTCCTTATGACTGGAGCGAAATTGCCACGTGCATAAGCCGGGCCGTTGGGCGTTCGGTCCATATGGTCCGTATCCCACGGTTTCTCGTGCAGATGGCGGCAACTGTGAGCGAGGGAGGTGCCGCCCTCATCGGACGAGCAACGATATTCAATCGCGAAAAAGTCAAGGAACTCCTTGCCCCCGGTTGGCTATGCGAAACCGCGCTGGCCAAGCAGGAGTTGGGATTTGAGGCGCAGGTTCCGCTGGCAACCGGATGTGTTGAAACCGCAGCATGGTATAGACAACAGGCATGGTTATAGCAGACACCGTCATGGGAGAGGCTGTGAGAAAACCGGAACCGCGACATGCCACCCAAACCGACAATCGGGGATGTCATGCAGAGAGGGGAACGGGATGAACCTTTTCGAGAAATGTGCTCGCTTTACCCGTGCTCGAGAGGCTCAAGCGACTGGGTATTATCCGTTTTTCACACCGATAGAGTCGTCTGAAGGAACCGAAGTCGTCGTGCGAGGGGAGTCCAAGGTGATGATGGGCTCCAATAACTATCTTGGCCTCACTCATCATCCCAAGGTGCTGGCAGCCGCCGAGGCCGCGCTCAGACGCTATGGCAGTGGGTGTACCGGCAGCCGATTCTTAAACGGGACGCTGGATTTGCACGATGAGCTCGAAGCACGCCTCGCCCATTTTCTCAACAAAGAGGCCGCGCTCGTTTTCAGTACCGGCTATCAGACAAATTTAGGTATCCTGGCAACCCTGATCGGAAAGAAGGATTATCTCTATCTGGATAAGCTCGATCACGCCAGCGCGGTAGACGGTTCTCAGCTTGCCCACGGGACTGTGCTCCGCTATCCGCATGGAGACCTGGAAACACTGGAACAGCAGTTGCAGAAGACCCCGCCCAAGGCCGGGAAGCTGATTGTTACCGATGGTATCTTTTCCATGGAAGGTGATATTGCCGACCTGCCGGGTTTGGTTGCCCTGGCCGAGCAGTACCAGGCCGAGATCATGGTTGACGATGCTCACGCTTTTGGGGTGTTAGGCAAGAACGGTGGTGGGACGGCGCAGCATTTCGATGTCGAGGACCGAGTCGGTCTCATTATGTCTTCCTTTTCCAAGTCTTTAGCCGCGATTGGCGGTGTAGTGGCTGGTCCGGAGCCCGTTATTCACTATCTGAAACACCACGCCCGCTCTTTGATTTTCAGCGCCAGCATGCCGCCGCCGTCGGTGGCTACGGTGTTAACCGCCCTGCAACTGATCGAAGACGAACCCGAACGACGGGCGGCCCTGTGGCGCAATACCCGTCGCATGCAGGCCGGGCTCAAGAGTCTGGGCTATAATATCGGGACGAGTGATACACCGGTGATTCCCATCATTGTCGGCGATATGTGGCTCATGGGTATGATCTGGAAGGAATTGTTTGACTCCGGCATCTTTACCAATCCGGTGATTCCTCCGGCCGTCCCTGAGAATTCGTGTCGGATTCGGATTTCCATGATGGCAACCCACACCGATGAGCAGATTGACTTTGTCCTAGATGTCTTTGCCCGTATCCGGCCCCACATCCAGGTGGAGAAGGTTGCCGTGTAGGGGTGTTTTTGCTGTACTGGGCAATGTTTCAGCGAGTGCCGGGCAGACATACGACGCTGTGCCACGCTATAGATGTCCAGAGATGTACGGATAGCCCCGGTCCGTAACCGGCAAGATCTTCGCCATTTCACTCAACTGCCGTGGCATCTGTATAGCGAAGATCCGGCTTGGGTCCCGCCGCTGCTTTTTGATCTGAAAAAACTCCTCTCTCCAAAAAAGCATCCCTTCCACAAACACGCCGATGTCCAATATTTTCTTGCTCGCCTGAATGGGCAGGTCGTGGGACGGATTGCGGCCATTGTCAATCATCGGCATATCCAATTTCATAACGAGTCGGTTGGCTTCTTCGGTTTCTTTGAGAGTATTGACGACCAGGAGGTTGCCCAGGCCTTATTGGTCGCCGCAGAACAGTGGGTCGGTCAGCGCGGAGTGCGGAGCATTCGAGGGCCGATGAGCTTCTCGACCAACGAGGAATGTGGACTGTTGGTCGATGGGTTCCGCGCGGCTCCCATGGTGATGATGCCTCACCATCGTTCCTACTATGCCCGGCTGCTCCGCATCGCGGGCTATACCAAGGCCAAGGATCTATTGGCGTATCTCATTGATCTGCGTGAAGATGCGACTATCCCCGAGCGGCTCGTGCAGGGGGTCGAACGCCTACGGAAGAAACAAGCCATCACTATCAGGCCAATCGACCTCCGACACTTCACCGAAGAAATCCGCGTGTTGCACGCCATCTACCATAGAGCTTGGTCGCAAAACTGGGGATTCGTGCCGATGACTGAAGCTGAGGTGGACTTACTTGCCAACACGCTACGCCTCGTCGCTGATCCCAGGCTGTGTCTTATTGCCGAACTGGAGAACCGGCCGGTTGGCTTTGCCCTCGCGCTTCCGGACTACAATCAGGCTCTGCGGCATATGAACGGCAGACTATTCCCGTTGGGCTTCCTGAAGTTCCTCTGGTATCGGCGCCGGATTGATGCTCTCCGCATTCTCTTGCTCGGTACCAACCCAGACGTGCGGGTGCGTGGGCTTGACGCCATGCTGTATCTCAAACTCTGGCAAGACGTCCCGGCCTACGGTTATCGTCTGGTTGAATGCTCGTGGATTCTTGAAGATAACTGGGCCATGCAGCGTGGTCTCGAACGCATGGGCGCTCAGGTATACAAAACCTATCGGATATTCGAGAAAATCTTGTAGAGCTGGGGACAGCCTGCCCGAGCCGTCAGCCGGACGGGCTGTGGCTCAGCCCTTATCCGCGTTGGCGTCCAGCAGGTGTTGCATCTGTGGGTCAAGCTCGACGCCCAACCCATCCGCGAGTCGATTCATAAAGTTGAACACGCAGGTGATGAGGACAATATCGACGACATTCTCCTCACTAAAACCGTACTGCTGTAAGAACTCGAGGTCTTCCCGTTTCACTGTGTCCGGGGCGCGGGTGAGCTTGAGCGCAAAATCGATCATGGCTCGATCTTGCGCCCCGAGCGGGGCCTTGTCCGGGTCGGTCTTCAGGTGCCGAACTAAGCTGTGATCGCCCGATTCCATACGCAGCAACTCTGCGTGGGAAGAGCGTCAATAGTGGCAGCGGTTGATAACAGAAACCGAGGTGGCAATCATTTCTTCGCGCGTACGTCCCAGGGTTGAGGCACCAAACGTGATACCCATATTCATCTGCCACACCCCGCGTAACGCCTCTGGGCGCAGACCCATACAGGCGATGACATTGGCCACTCGCCCGCCGCTCAGCGGATGTTTGAGGACCCCTTCGTACACCTCTGCGAGCTGGCCGGTTGCCTCGTCTTCGGCAAATGTTGTCACCCACGTCATATCGTCCTCCTTTTTGGCAATGTTCTGGTTTATAAAGTAAAGACACCCCGGCAGAAAGATGGGGTGACGGGGTTCGTCAAAAGCACGCTTGCCAGACGGCCTAGGTCCCCCTAGACTGCCAGCCAGACAGCGGAGTACACGTGGCAACAGGCAATCAGTTCGGTGGAAGCAGGCGATTCCTGTATCATTGGTTTCGACGGGAGACGGTGTGGCGCGCTCTGAAGGTGGCCGGCATCGTGGGGCCCATCCTGACCGTGATTAATCAATACGACCTGCTCTTGAATCTCGACTTCTCCGCCCGGTTGGGTTTCAAGACCGCTCTGACCTTCCTTGTCCCGTATAGTGTTTCGTCCTATTCTTCCGCCAGGGCCTATATGGACAAAGAGAGAGCCGCTTCATGACCGCATATGATTCAGGGATAATGAGGCGCAGGAGTCGTTATCAATAAGGAGGCTGCGATGGTCCGATTTACCGGCGTGAATCACTTGGCGTTTGTTACTGGCGATATGGATAAGACGGTCCGTTTCTGGCGTGACCTGCTCGGCATGCGCCTGGTCGCCACGATTGGCGCGCAGGGCTTTCGGCATTATTTCTTTGAGCTGTCCGAGACCGACACGGTGGCCTTTTTTGAATGGGACGGCGCGGAGCCCGTACCGCAAAAACGGCATGGTGTCGCCTTTCGTGGGCCGATTGCCTTTGACCATGTCGCGTTTGGGGTTGAGTCTGCCGATGAGTTATGGGAACTCCGAGACAAACTGGTGGCCGCCGACTACGAGGTCTCAGGTCCGATAGATCACGGCTTTATCCATTCGATCTATGCGTTTGATCCGAACGGGATTCCGGTTGAGTTCAGCTATAACGTGCCGGGCATCGACATCCGCCGCACGCCGGTCTTTGGCGACACCGCGCCCGCCGCAACGGCCCAAGAGGGACCGGAACCACAACCCGATAAATGGCCGGCCGTTCTCCGACCCACTCCGCCCGCACAGCGGACACTCAAGAAGGGAGCGGGCAGTGCGCTGGGATCATACCGAGAGAAGGCCGTGCGCTAGGGCCCACCCTGCTGTTAGACCCTGACGCCAGGGCAGGACGCCTGCGCTTGTGTCTCGGAACGGTGAACCAGGCTAGAGCGCCGCAATGGGCGTGGCAAGTTCCTGCTCGGCATGTGGATTCACGATGGGGTCGGCGCTCAGGTCCACATCCCTGGCTGTCCGCATGGTGCCGATAACCCAGTCTGCCAACACATTCACCACATTGAGGTTCTGGTAGGGATACCGATGGTGAATATAGTGATGGGTGCGCACGAATTGAAAGGCCCGGGTGCGCTCAATCCAGCGGTTGCCCGGTACGTGCATACAATAGTGAACGTATTCATACAGGACATAATCGAGGGCCAAGGCTAGGATCCCACCAACACAGACGGACCAGCCAAACGCCCAGCCGAGGCCGAGCAGGAGGGGCAGATGCAGCCCGATGAGCAGGGGCGCATTCCACCACGCAAAGGTGACCTTTTTGGGATCGACCCCAGGCTGGATATGGTAGGTGGCGTCAGCCCGGAAGAGCCCATGGTGGACAAGGGCGTGAGCTTGGAATGAATAGGGTAAGGTCAGGGTGTGCATCAAATACTTATGCAGCGCCCATTCAAAAAAGCTGGAATACAGAACGAGTCCAATAAATCCGGCCGTGCCTTTCGCAAGTCCCCAGAGAATCAGTTCAAGCGTCAATATGTACTACCTTTCCTACGTTTCTCTCCCCCACCTCAGCTCTACGTCTCTCTGCACCTCGGGTAGAGAAAGGACTCTTTGGGGATAGTATGGCCTGTTTGTGTAATCTCTCAAGAAGGTCCTGACTGTATAGAGAAAAGCGCTCTGCCTGGCAATAGCCTCTGTGTTGGAGAGGACCCTGAGTGTCACTGCTGCACTTGGCTGATTCCTGTCGGCAGCTGGCTTAGTCGTACTTGACGCTCGAAGAGAACTTGCCTAAAGGGTGGAGTCGCCTCAGACCTATTGCGCACAGCCGGGGGAGGGCCCTATGTCCACACTATCTGCGATTCCCATGCAGGACTATTTTGTCGTTTCCGCAGACTGCCATGTGCTGGAGCCGCCCGACCTCTGGGAGAAGCGGATTGAGGCCAAATTTCGCCACCGGATTCCGCGTTTGACGGTCGATGCCAACGGGCGGAAATGGTTGGTCGTTGAGGGCCAGGAAAAAAAGCGTATCCGGGACTTCACTCTGAGCGGTGAAGACCTAGAGCGGGCCAAAGGCGGGAGTTTTGACCTTGAACGGCGTCAGCAGGATTTGACCCGGGACGGGATTAACGCCGAGGTCATTTACCCCAATCGCGGGCTACTGATGTGGACATCGCCCGATCCCGCCATGCAAACCGCCATGTGCCGGGTGTGGAATGACTGGGCCATTGAAGTGTTCAGCCCAACCCAAAAATACTCTCTGCCCACCGCCGCTATTGCCCCGCAAGATGTTGACGCTGCCGTGCAGGAAGTTCAGCGCGTTGCCAAGTTAGGTTATAAAACCGTTTTCCTGCCCGTCACTGTCCCGGACCAGCCCTATAATCTCACGCTGTACGATCCGCTGTGGGCGGCCATTCAAGAAACCGGCATACCGATGAGTTTCCATGTGGGAACGGGCAAAGACCCGCGGACCGCCTCGGGCAATGGCGGTGCGATTATCAACTATGTTGTTCACGCCTTATCGACGGCGATTGATCCCGTTGTCCATCTATGTGCGTCCGGGGTGCTGGAGCGTTTCCCCTCGCTCAAGTTTGTGACCGTCGAAGCTGGGATAGGCTGGCTGGCCTGGACACTCTGGGTCATGGACGAAGGCTTTCACAAACACCACTTCTGGATTGCTCCCAAGCTGCCGATGCCGCCGAGCGAGTATTTTCGCCGCCAAGGCTATGCCACCTTTCAGGACGATCCGGTCGGACTGGAAACGCGCAAATGGATTGGGATCGACCGGCTCTTGTGGGGGGATGATTATCCGCATCACGAAGGTACCTGGCCACGTTCGCAGGAAGCCATTGACCGGACTATGGGCGATCTCACCGAGTCCGAACGGCGTCAGGTCTTAGGGCTCAACGCGGCCCAACTGTACGGCTTTGAGCTGCCGGCGGTTCAGCCCGACGCTGAGGAGAGCCGGGCATGAGCGCCGGACGACCCGAGACGTTGCGCCTGGACTGGGGGGAGACCGAGAAAGCGCCGGCAGACCGCAAGCGCTGGCTGGGCGCGTGGCTGGTCAGTCAAGAAGGAGAAGAAGGCGACTATTTTTACGACGGTCCCGGCGGGCGGCAAACGACGCATCGCGTGCCGCCCGAAGCCATCGGCTTTCGCCTGCGTTGGTACCCGAGTGAGAATGAGGTCAGCGTCAACCTTGAACTCGGCCCTATGGCCAGTGTGGTCGACGACTACTTCTTTGCCGAGCAGGCTGGCCCAGAGCTGACGCTTGCCGTGCTGGAGCTATTGCCCGAACAGCGCTAACGCTCCATACCTCTCTTCATACATCGGAAAGGTGGTGTGAGGGCCAGCGGATTCCGAGGCATCCTTAATAAGAATTCACGAAGGGGGAATGATGTCGAGTAGGCCGAAGTTTGGAGAGCTGCCGCACGTTGGAGAGACGCAAGAGCGCCACGCCTGGGAGGTCTTTGGGCCGGCAGACCAACTGGGATCGGTGAATTTACTGACACCGGAAAAAGTCAAGCATGCCGCAAGACTGATTCGGACTGGCCAGGTGTTCAACCTCAGCCTGCCGTTGAATTTCCCTATCACGCTGTACGCCGGGTTTCGGAGCAAAGGCTATCGACACCATATCGAAACCGGTCGAGGCGGTCGTGACGACTATGTTGATAATTTTGCGATGCAGGGCTCAAGCCAGTGGGACAGCCTGCGTCACATCCGCTTTCGTGAGCATGGCTATTACGGCGGCCGGCAGGACGGCGACCTGGACGAAAAGGGCGAACTCGGTATTGAGCACTGGGCTCAGCATGGCATAGTCGGACGCGGTGTGCTGCTAGATGGTGCGCGCTACATGGAAACGCAACAGACGCCGCTCGACATGACGAAAAAGTTCGAGATGGATGGAGCCTTTCTCGAACAAGTTGCGCGTGAGCAAAAGGTGCAACTCGAACCGGGCGATATCCTGATCCTGCGAACCGGTTGGCTGGAGTGGTATAAAAGCTTGGATGAAAGAGGGCGGGAGGCGTTGCGAGACACTCTGGGAGTTGGCGAAGCGCCGCATGCCTGTCCGGGTCTGGCCGCCTCGCAAGAGACCGCCGCTTGGCTCTGGGATCGACAGATTGCTGCCATTGCCGCGGATAACGTTGCGGTAGAAGCCTTGCCAGTAGACCCGGCAGTTGGCTTTCAGCATCGCCGGCTCATTGCCCTGCAAGGCATGCCCCTTGGAGAGCTGCTGGATGTGGAGGAACTGGCTCGGGCCTGCGCGCAGGACGGGCTCTATGAATGTATGCTGGTTGCGATTCCGCTCAATCTGCCCGGTGGGGTCGGCTCCCCGGCAAACGCTTATGCCATAAAATGAAAGCCGATTGGCGCGGTTGCCTGGAGAGGACTGTGACAACGTGAATCGGCCGTCTTTCCCTTGCGCTCCTCCGACCTTCCTGCTCTCCCTTGTCTACGTTGACTTTCTGGCTGTCCTGCTTGCCCTCGGCCTTGGCTTTGCCTGGCATCAGAACCCCACCGCGTATACCGGTGAAGGCGATCCGATTACGTGGCTGTCGTTTGCGCACCTGCTCGTGATCAGCGGCCTTGCTGGCGGCGTATTCTACTGTCGGACGGGCGGTAGCCTAGACCTGTCGGTGTGGCGTCAAACGGTTTTTGTCTGGCTGCTGATTGCTCTTGGCTTTCTTTTCCTGGCGGTGGACGAAATCGCCAAGATACATGAATCCCTGGACCGTTTCGCGCACCGGCTCTTGCAACGCCCAGAGACTGCTCTGTCTGACCGACTCGATGACGCGATTCTGCTGGGATATGGATTGAGCGGTGTGGCTGTCCTGTATGCCTACCGCTCGGAACTGGCCTCTTATCGAGCGGTTCTCCCCCTGGTAGTGTGTGGATTTGTCCTGTTCATCTTTATGGGGCTGCTTGACGCCCTGGTAAATCGTCCCGATGTGTTTCTCCTCATGGGTATCAGTCAGGAGGGAAGTGCGAACTTGGGGAAATGGCTCGGCGGTGTTGAGGAGGGCTTGAAAATTTTGGCGGAAGCGGCGTTCCTTGGAGCGGCGTATACCTGTCTCTTCCTGACTCCGCAGGCCGATTATGGCGGGCATCGCGATTGACAAAACCAGCCTTCCCAGAGTAGCTTTCTCTTGATGGGAGGGGCTCCCGACCGCACTTTTCAGCAACGCGAGAGGGGTGTCCCGGAGAGTGAGTATGTGTTTCAGATTCCTGGAGAGTAGGCAAAGGAGGGTATTATGAAGACTCGATTTCTCAGAGGGCTTGCTGTTGGGGGGCAGACGATACTGCTCGTTGCCGGACTGTTACTCTTGTCGCCTTTTTCTCAACTCGGGCAGGCTTCGCAGGAACTGCTCGATATGCAGCAAAACCACGGCCAGTGGGTGACTTCGGGCCGGGACTATGCCCTCACTCGCTACAGCAGCCTGGACCAGATTTCCACGCAGAATGCGAAGGACCTGAAGGTCGCCTGGACGTTTTCGACCGGCGTCCTGCGCGGACACGAAGGTACGCCGCTGGTTATTGGCGACACCATGTATATTGTGACCCCCTTTCCCAATATCGTGTATGCCATTGATCTGGCGGATCCTGGTTATGCCATTAAATGGAAATATGCGCCCGTACAAAGCGAGGACGCCATTCCGATTGCCTGCTGTGATGTGGTAAATCGGGGTGCGGCCTATGCCGCCGGTAAGATATTTTTTAATCAGCTCGACGCGCACACCGTCGCCCTTGATGCCGAGACAGGGAAAGAGCTGTGGAAGGTCAAGCAGGGTGACATTAAACAGGGTCAGACCATTACCATGGTACCGCTGGTCGTGCGTGACAAGGTCATTACCGGGGTGAGCGGGGGTGAGTTTGGCGTGCGCGGGTTTGTCACTGCGAATCATATCGACACGGGTGAGCAGGTCTGGCGCGCGTATAGTACCGGACCGGACTCCGAGGTGTTGATTGGCGAAGATTTTTCCTCGCCGTATGCCTCACACCAGGGCAAGGATCTAGGGATCTCAACCTGGAAGGGCGAAGAGTGGAAGCGGGGCGGGGGCACAACCTGGGGCTGGTATAGCTACGACCCCGAACTTGACCTGTTCTACTACGGCACCGGGAATCCGGGTGCCTGGAATCCGGATCAGCGGCCGGGTGACAATAAGTGGTCTATGACGCTGTTTGCCCGGAATCCGGATACGGGCCAGGCTAAGTGGGCGTATCAAATGACCCCGCACGATGCCTGGGATTATGACGGGATTAACGAAAGCGTCTTGATTGACCTGCCGGCCAATGGAGATGGAAAAGTCCAGAAAGTCCTGGTCCACTTCGACCGCAACGGCTTCGCCTACAAGGTTGACCGGACTTCGGGCAAGGTTCTGGCCGCAGATAAATTCGGTCATGTGAACTGGGCCAAAGAGATTAACCTTGAGACCGGTCGCCCGGTTGAGAACGCCGAAAAGCGGACAAAAGAGGGGACGAATGTGGAAGGCATTTGCCCCGGCGCCATGGGAACCAAAGACCAACAGCCGGTGTCATATTCGCCCCGGACCAAACTTTTTTACGTGCCAACCAACCATCTGTGCATGGATTATGAAGGGATGAAAGTCCGCTATATCGCCGGTGTGCCCTATGTTGGCGCTATTGTCAAAATGTTCCCCGGACCTGGCGGGCACCGGGGTGAATTCATTGCCTGGGATCCGGTTGCGGGTGAAAAAAAATGGGGCATTAAGGAAAAATGGTCGGCCTGGAGCGGGGCGCTCTCGACCGGCGGTGACGTGGTCTTCTACGGGACCATGGACGGCTGGTTCAAGGCGGTCCACGCCTCGACCGGCGAAGAGCTGTGGAAGTTCAAAGCCGGCTCGGGAATCATTGGCGCGCCCATGACCTATATCGGACCGGATGGCAAGCAGTACGTGGCGATCATGTCCGGGATCGGTGGCTGGTCCGGCCTGGTTGTCGCCGGTGACCTGTCAACGGACGATCCCACCGCGGCCCTTGGGGCGGTGGGCGCTTTTGCCGATCTCGGGCAAGATACGAATAAGGGCGGGATGTTATACGTCTTCGCGCTTGAGTAAACGGACGCGCTCGACCCGATGTCCAGTCTCTGCATCCATGCGCAATCACACTGAGGGGGTGCGGCGAGCCGCCCCCTATGCCTCCGCCTGTCTCGCTCTCCTGCTGTTCCTGTCCGTCCCTGTCCTCCGGGAGGCCGCTTGGGCAACGGAGGCCGGAGAAACGGCCTCCCGGTTTCGCGTCTGCGCGGATCCCAATAATCTGCCGTTTTCTAATCGGCAACAGCAAGGATTCGAGAATAAAATCGCCGAAGTCCTGGCCCGTGGGTTGGGCCAGGCAGTCGCCTATACATGGTGGCCCCAGCGGCGGGGTTTCCTGCGCAGCACGCTCAACGCCGGCAGGTGCGATGTGGTCATGGGGCTGCCGGCCGGCATTGATCTGGTCTTGACGACGCAGCCGTATTACCGTTCGGTCTATGCTTTTGTCTATCCCGAAGATGCGCCCTACGATCTCTCCTCCTTTGATGATCCCGTCCTCAAAGAACTGAAAGTCGGGGTACACCTTATCGGTGATGACTACACCAACAGCCCGCCGGCCCATGCCCTGAGCGGTCGCGGGATTGTGGACAATGTGGTCGGCTACAGCGTCTTTGGCAATTATGCCGACCCCAGTCCACCGGGAAAAATCATTGAAGCCGTTGCTAACAAAGAGATCGATACGGCGATTGTGTGGGGGCCGATTGGCGGCTATTTCGCTCAACAGCAAGCCGTCCCGCTGAGGGTGGTGCCCGTGTCGTCCGAGGACGAGTCGCCCTCCCTCCTCCTTGCTTATGATATTGCGCTCGGCGTCCGCAAAAGCGACGAGGCGCTGAAAAACACGCTCAATGGCCTGTTGACGCAGCACGCAGCAGAAATCCAGCAGATCTTGGTCGACTACGGTGTTCCCGGTATTGCCCCCCAACCGACCGGGTCTCCCGATCCTCAACCGGACACGGGAGCGTCCGACCCACAAGCGTCCCCAGCTTCCGACGAGCAGCCGACTGCGTCTCGTGGTGAGGCTGGACAAGCAGCGGCCAACGGACTGGCAAAGCTCAATCCGTATACGGGCAATCCAGCGGCGATCATCGAGGGCGAAGAACTCTACAAACTCCTGAATTGCTATAGTTGCCACGGCTTACGGGGTGGGGGAGGAATGGGTCCCGATTTAACGGATGAGGAGTGGAAAGAGGGCACGGGCAGTGATACCCGAGTGATGGATCAGGTCATGACCGGGCGCAATAAAATGCCCGGTTACGACGGGGTGATCACCGAGGAGGAAGCCTGGAAGGTTATCGCCTATGTGCGGACCTTGTATAAGGGAGCTCCATCGACCGTCGAGTGGTAAGGGAGACCGAAGTCTCGTCAGTCTCCCTGGATAAATCAGCAGAAGCCGGGGACAGGGGAGCCTGCCTATGCCGTGCCCGAATTGTGGGCAAGACAACCGTACGGGCGCAAGGTTTTGTGACGAATGTGGAACGCCTCTACCGGCCCGTCCGGTTGGCGAAACTGCAACTGTGCCGTCGGCGCAGTCAAAACCTGAGCCATATCAGCGCAATCAGCCACTCGCGCCTGACCCGCTGCCCGCGCCTACCGGACGACGCCAGTTGACGGTCATGTTCTGCGACATTGTGGAATCAATGGCTCTCACCGGCCAACTTGACCCCGAGGAGTGGCGGGACATCGTTCGGACGTATCAAGCGACCTGTGCCAGTGTCATTCAACGCTTCGGTGGCCATATCGCCCAGTATCTTGGCGACGGGATTCTGGTCTATTTTGGCTATCCGATTGCCCACGAAGATGCCGCTGTACGGGCCGTAAAAACAGGCTTAGGCATTCTTGCCCAGCTGAATCATATGAATAGCCAGCTCCGGCAGACCGAGCGCTTACAGTCTCTCCGTCCGGGGGCAAAAGACGCGCCACGGATTCGTCTGCGGATTGGTATTCACACCGGACAGGTCGTGGTGGGCGACATGGGTGCCGGCGAACGGCACGAGCAACTCGCGCTCGGTGAGACTCCGAATATTGCGGCGCGCCTCCAGGCTGTCGCCAAGGCCAATACGGTCGTAATGAGCGCCGCAGTCTATCGGCTCGTCGAAGGCTTTTTTGAGTGCCAGACGCTCGGGCCGCACGCGCTGAAAGGCAAGACGACTCCCATCTCGGTCTACCAGGTCATGGGAGAAGAAGGCGCGCAAAGCCGGTTCGAGGTGGCGCTTGAATCCGGCTTGTCTCCTCTGGTTGGACGAACGGAGGAACTCGCATTCCTGCAGCAACGTTGGGAGACGGCCAGAGTCCGAGAGGGACAGGTCGTGCTGCTGGGCGGAGAGCCAGGTATCGGGAAGTCCCGTCTGGTCCAAGAACTCAAAGAGCAGGTAGCCAAGGCAGGCGAGGCGCGCAGAGAGTTTCGTTGTTCGTCCTATGCGCGCAACACGGCCTTTTACTCGGTGATCGATCATCTCCAACGGTGGTTGCAGTTCCAAGGCGATGAACCCGCAGATGAAAAGTTTCGCCGTTTAGAGACCGCCCTGGAAGGCTATCGCCATTTACCGGAAGAGAGTGTGGCCCTTTTTGCCTCCTTATTGTCACTGCCGCTGCCTGAACGCTTCGCTCCGCTCAGGCTGAGTCCAGAGCGACAGCGACAAAAGACGCAGGAAGCATTGGTTGCGTGGCTGGCTGAAGAATCGGAAGAGCGGCCCCTCCTCATTGTTTGGGAAGACCTGCATTGGGTCGACCCTTCGACACTTGATCTGGTGCAGATGCTCATTGAGCGGGCCGCTCCGCTGCATCTCTTCGTCCTGCTGGTTTTTCGTTCGTCGGAATTTACGCCTCCGTGGCCCCCGCGTCCGCCTGTCCACTTGCTGACGCTGAACCGTCTAGAGCGTCGGCCGGTTGAAGACCTCATTGCCCATGTCGCTCAAGGCCAGCGACTGCCCCAGCATTTGGTGGAACATATCGCGGCACAGACTGATGGCGTCCCGCTCTTTGTCGAAGAGCTGACCAGAACCATTATCGAGGCCGGTCTGCCCGAAAACGGTGGGGGAGGGGCTCCCAGCGCTATTCCTGCTACGCTTCAGGATTCATTAATGGCCCGGCTTGACCAGCTCAGCAGCATCGCCCGGGATGCTGCCCAAATCGGCGCTGTCCTCGGCCGAGCCTTTTCGTATACCCTGATCCGGGCGGTCTGGCCGTCTGATGAGCAGCGGCTCGCGCGGGGGCTAGCTCAACTTGTGGAGGCCGAGCTGATCTTTCAGAAAGGCATGCTCCCCCAGGCTCGCTGGGTCTTCAAGCATGCGATGCTGCAAGACACGGCGTATCAGTCCTTGCTCAAGAGCAAACGCCAGCAAATTCATCATCACGTCGCCAATGTCCTGGCCAAGCAATTCCCGGATATCAGACACCATCAGCCGGAATTAGTCGCCCACCATTACACCGAAGCCGGTTTGCTCGATCAGGCTATTGGATTTTGGCAATACGCCGGAGAGCAGGCCGTGCAACGCTCGGCGCACCGCGAGGGCATCGGCCATTTTCTCAAGGGGCTAGCGCTCCTCGGCGAACTGCCAGAGACCCCCGACCGTACCCACCGGGAACTGACCATCCAGACCCGTTTGGGTCCAAGTCTCATGGCGACTAAAGGCTACGCCGCCCCAGAGGTGGAACGCGCCTATGCCCGCGCCCAGGAGCTGTGTCAGCAGCTTGGGGAAACTCCTCAGTCTTTTCAGGTGCTCCGTGGCCTGTGGGTTGTTCACGAGATGCGGGCCGAGCTCAAAACGGCTCGGAAGCTGGGCGAGCAATTACTCGCCTTGGCTCAACACCTGGACGATCCTGACCTGCTCATAGAGGTACATCGAGCCTTAGGCAATACCTTGTTGTGGATTGGGGAGTTTGCCCACGCGCGAGAACATCTGCAAAAAGCTATTGCCCTGCATGACCCGGAACAGCATACCGCCTTGGCGTTTCAATACGGCACAGACCCACGAACCGTCTGCTTGCTATATGAGACGCTGGCCTTGTGGGCCCTGGGCTATCCGGAACAGGCCCTGCAGAAGAGCCGGGAAGCGCTGACACGGGCAGAAGAGGGAGCCCACCAGCACAGTCTCAGTCTCGCAGCTGCCCTGAACTGGACGGGCCTGCTACATCAACTCCGCGGCGAAGCAGAGGTGACTCATGAGCGTGCCGTAGCCGGGATTGCACTTGCGCAGCAGTGCGGGTTCCCCGATTGGGAGATGATCGGGACGATCTTCCGGGATTGGGCTACGGCCGCGCAATCGCACAACGAAGCGCCTGTTGAGCAATTGCAAAAGATGATTGCCGCCTGGTGTGCCACCGGAGCGGAACTCCTCCGCCCCTACCTCCTCGGACTTTTGGCCGAGCAGTACGGAAAGATCGGTCGGATTGAAAAGGGCTTAGCCCTCCTTGACGAGGCGCTGGCGGTCGTCAACACGAGTGCGGAGCACTTCTCGGAAGCGGAATTATATCGATTGCGGGGGGGGCTGCTGCTGGTGCGAGATGCAAACAGACTCTCAGCCCAGACGAGCCCGCCCAGATCAAACAGTGAGGCGGAAAGTTGCTTTCAGAAGGCCCTTTTTGTTGCGCGGCAACAAGGCGCCAAGTCGTGGGAGCTGCGGGCGGCGACGAGCTTGGCTCAGCAGTGGTTCAAACAGGGCAAACGAGAGAGTGCGCGGCGGGTGCTGACAGAGACCGCCGATTGGTTTACTGAAGGGCGTGAGACGCGGGACTTTCAAGCTGCCCAAGCCCTGCTGGCCGAATTGGGATAACAATGGAGAGGCAATACACCACAATGCAAAAGACACTGGGTATACTGAGCACACTGCTGATAGGAGTCGGGATTACAGCTCACGCCGTCATGGCACAGGCGATCAAAGAGGAAGACTTGGGGGCGCAGGAAATCCAAGAAAGCCAAACGGCAGATTTGGAAGGGCAGGAAATTCAAGAAAGCCAAGCGGAGGCAGACGGCATGCCGCAGGCTGTGGAGGAGGAAGCGCCGGCCGAAGCCTTTAGCGCCCAGGTGTATACGCAGTTGCCCGATACCCCGGAAGGAATCGGGGTAGACAGCCAAGGCAACCTGTATGCCTCACTGTTCAATACCGGTGAGATCGTGCAGCTCAAAGAGGACGGGCAATACGTCCATATTGCCTGGGTTCCCGCCGAAGCCGACAGCGGGAAGGGGCACGTCCTTGGGATTGCCTCAGACAAAGACGATAACTTATACGTGGCGTATAAGGCCCGCTCCAAGTACGACCGGGTTGGCGACCCGCGCCACCCTGCCTGTCGGGATGCAACCGATGTGACGAGTGGGGTCTACCGGATTGATGCCGAAACGCGTGAGGTTACGCCTGTGGCTACCCGTGGGGATGGTTGGCCCTTTTGTTTTCCTGACGATGTTGCCATTGACGATGTGGGGAATATCTATCTGGCCGATTTGACTTATGCGGGGATTTGGAAAATCACGCTGGACGGTAGGGTCATCTTGTGGTCAGAGCATCCGCTGCTCCACTGGTCGGCGATGCCATATTCCGGTTTTCCCCTTGGGGTGAATGTCATCGCCCTTGATGCCGGGCAGCGGAATATCTATGCGGCTACCAGCGGCGACCCGCTCGTGCTCCGGATTCCGATTCAGCCGGATGGCAGTGCCGGCGAGCCGATTATCGTATCCCGCGGACATAGCCTCCTTGACGGCATTGCCTTGGACGAGGAGGGGAATGTCTACGTCTCAGAAATTTTTCGGAACGAAATCATTGGTCTGTCGCCCGACGGCAGCCGGCGGGTGGTGGTCGCGAATAAGTACTCCGCACCGCTGGACGGCAATGCCAGCCTGGTGATTCATGCTGGCATCCTCTATGTGGCGAACCTGGGTTTTGCTCATTCGCGCTGGCAGGACGCGGACAGGACGGTGGTCGCTATTCAGGGGTTTCCGCGGCCGTCTCAGTCACCGGGGAATTAGGACTCGCATGCAGCGGGCAGCGCCTGAAAAGTCAAAAGGAAAAGGGGCAGGAAAAATCCTGCCCCTTTTTGGTTAGTCGTTAGGAGTGTGTGAGACTTAGTCTCTGCCGTGGCGCAGCAGGTGGCCCGGGGTCGCGCCGGTGCAGTTGCCGTCTTCAAAGGTGACGTCGCCGTTCACCATGATCCAACGATAGCCTTCGGCGTACTGGACGCGCCGCCACTCGCCACCCGGAAAGTCGTGGACGACCTTTGGCTTCTCCGGAGTGAGCTTCAAGTTCTCAAGATCGTAGACGACCACATCTGCTCGGGCCCCTTCTTGCAGGACGCCGCGATTTTGGAAGCCGGCGCACTGGGCAGGCATGGCGCTCAGGCGATAGTGAGCTTCTTCAAGGCTCATAAAGCCAGCGTCGCGCACCATCCAAGTCAGCATATCAGTCGGGTAGGCACCAATGGTGATAAACTTGGTATGCGCCCCACCGTCCGACACCCCAGCCATACTGTACGGGGAAGACATCAGCTCGGACACATAGTCCTCGCGAACGTTGCGAGCGGGAGTATAGAACTCGGTTTCCAGATTCTCCTCAACCGCAATATCGAACATCGCGTCTATGACATGCTTGTTCTCCATCTTGGCGACTTCTTCGACCGTCTTGCCAATGAACTTTTCGAACTTCTCGTTCTTCACGGTTTCAACCGTGAAGTCTTTGAGCGATCCGGTCACGACCGGTGTATGCCCGGTATCATATTCTGCGACCAAAGCCTGGCGAATGGCAGGGTTTTTGAGCTTTTCAAGCCGTTCGGCTGGCGTGCCCATGGTCACTTCACGCAGGACATCATTCCCGTCGAACAACCCGGACATATCGGCAAAACTGAAGTACAACCCCTGACGAAATGTCGCGGTCTGGTTGTAGATCTTGCGCCCGGCTTTATTGGTCTTTTCCATCCAGCGCAGGATACGGCGATGGATACTCGGTCGGTCGTCACGCGTGGCCGTGGCATTAAACAGAATCGGTCGGCCACACTCGTCGGCCAAACGATCGTAGAATCTCATATCGGCTTCAAAATCGGGGCTGGATTGGGTGAGCTGGATAAAGCCTTCTCCACGCTCCTTTAACACCCGACCAAAGGATAGCACGTCTTCGTCCGCCATGGTGTCTGTCACCATCGGGGTACCGTCGTAGTCGCGCTGGACAGACACAAAGCCGTCCCCCAAGCGCTGGGCCGAGAACCCACAACCACCGGCGTCCAGGGATTCACTCAGAATCTGGCGCATGGTCTGTTTCTCTTTGTCTGTGGCCGGACGACTCTTGGCCGCTTCGAGCCCCATGGTCCAGATCATAATCGGTGCAATGGGAACAAAGCTCAGGACGTTTACCCCTTTGGGGGTTTGGTCAAGGAAGTCAAGCCACTCTGGGAAGGTGACCCAGTCCCACTTCATGCCGGCTTTCATGGACTCGTACGGAATAGCTTCGACACGTGACATGGTCAGCATGGCGCGCTCGCGCATCTCGGGTTTCATCGGAGCGAAACCAAATCCACAGTTGCCGAGCACAATCGAGGTGACCCCGTGCCAGCCGGACAGCGTAACGTAGGGGTCCCAGTTAATCTGGGCATCGTAGTGGGTATGGAGATCAATAAAGCCCGGCGCGACGACTAACCCGTTCGCGTCCAGCGTTTTTTTGGCATCACTCGGATTGAGCTTGCCGTTCGGTTCGATCTTCGCGATCTTGCCATCTTTGATCCCAACGTCACCCATAAAGCGTGGGGTGCGGGAACCATCGACGACCGTACCACCTTGGATAAGTACGTCGTATTCAGCCATATCTGTCCTCCCTTATAGGTCGAAAAAATTGAACGCTCACTCAGTCTTTCTCGAACCATGCCATAGGCTGACTAGTGCTGTCAACACGGCGTTACCTATTCTTTGTACGGTTTCATACCGGGTACAGGAAAGAAGCGCGGCCAAGCAAGAATACACCCACAAAGCAGGAGGGAAGTGAACTTCTCTCCTGCTGCAAAGGATTCCTTTTCCCTACTGAATACCGTACAGTTCGGCCGCATTCCCTCCGACGACTTTTGCTATCACATCTTCTGGCGCTGGGGCGAAGTGTTCGGCGATATATTCCTTGGAACGGGGCCAAGGCGAGTCGGTATGCGGATAGTCTGATGACCACATAATCTTGCCCATGTCATAACGTTTGTGGGTGTCGATCCACACATCCTCAAACTGGAACGTCGCCCAGACCTGCCGTTTGACATACTCGCTGGGCATCATCGACAGCCGGACATTCTCGAAATGCCGCAGCCGCTCATAGCCGTGGTCGAGCCGATACATGAAGTGTGGCAGCCAGGAAACATCATTCTCAGCCGAGACGATTTTCAGTTTGGGATGTCGCTCAAAAACGCCACCGTAGACCATGTCAGCCAGGGTAATCTGAATTTCCTGCGGCAGGCTCATATAGGCATGCAGGATTTTGCTGAAGTCGATACCATGGCCGCGCCGGGAGGTCAGGATGTGGAGCGAGAGTGGCATATTGAGGTCAGAGGCGGCATCCCAGAACGGGTTGTATTCTGTGCTACTATACGGACGGTCTTCAGGCGGTGCGCCCCAAATCAGTGCGCCGCGCATACCCATCTTGGCGATCCGTTCAAGTTCTTTGATACCGGCGGGGATGTCTTCAAGCGTTACCGCCCCCAGGCCGATAAGCCGACCGGGAGCGTGACTGCAATACTCGGCTCCCCAGTTGTTAAAAGCGCTGAAGGCGGACGCCCGCAGCTCGGCGTCTTCCAGCCCAAACAGGAGCATCCCCATTGAGGTGTACAGAGCCTCGGCACTCACCCCATCACGTTCTTGGTCTTTGAGGCGTTCGGCTGGATCCCAGACGCTCTTGGGGGCGACATCAAATCCCTTTTCCATGTGTTGGGGCAGCTCTTCGGCGCTCTTACCCGAGCCGAAGAAGCCAGCGACTGGGACTGGGGTGATGTTTTCACACACAAAAAATTCGCCGGCTTTCCCATTGTGTCCCTGGACGGTGTGGGGCGCTCGCTCACGAAATTTCTTGTCCATACGTTCTGCCCACATATTCGGGGGTTCGACAAAGTGTGAATCGCCGGAAATGATGCGATATGCCATGTGCTGACCCTCCTTTGGTCAAAGCGAATCGACTGCCCAATCAACTGCTGTGAATGTTGAGAATATAGGACTGTCCGATTACGAAAGTCAAACGGTCGAATGCGGCATCAGGCGCCGTCCGTGGAGACTGTTCTTTCGGCAAAGCACCACTGCTCCTCGTATTTGATCTGACGGTCTTCGTATTCTCCTGCAATCACGATTTTCGTTCCGTGCTCTTGAGTTGTCGATGTCATCATGAAGAAGCAACGAGAGTGGCCAGGGAACGGAAACAAGGGCATCCTCGATTGCCGAAATTTCTCAGCAGTACGGTTGCCTAAAATTTGAAGAGCGTTGATAATGATAATATAGATACTCTAGGTTCGTTTGTTACCGTGCGATGTGGAAGGAGGGGTAGAGATGGGTAGAGTGGATGCACGAAGGGTCGGCGTTGTTCTGGGGCTGATGCTGAGCATGGGTCTGACGACCATCTGGGTTCAGGCACAAGAGCAACAACCAGGAGATGCCACAGCGGCGGCTGAAGCAGTCGAGTTGGCGTCTGGTCAAGAGGCGGCGGAAGCCGCTGAACAGGCCGAACAACAACCGCCAACCCTGACACTGGCTCTGGCTGAGCAGTTTCTTGAAGCGGCCAAGGCAGAAGCGATAAAACAAGGCTGGGCCATGAGCTTTGCCGTCGTCGATGCGACCGGGCGCCAGGTAGCGCTCATCCGTATGGACGGCGCCCGTTGGATGACGACCAGGGTTGCCCAGGCAAAAGCCTTTACTGCGGCAACGTTCCGGCGTCCTTCGGCGGCAGTGGAAGAGCTGGCCGAGCAACGCCCGGACTTATTTCAGAGTCTGACTCAGCTGATCGATGAACCCATGCTCCTTGCCGGCGGAGGACTGCCGATTATTATTGAGGGCAGGTTGCTCGGTGGCGTGGGGGCGAGTGGTGGCACTGAGGCTGAGGACATAGACTGCGCCCAAGCTGGTCTGGACGTCATAGGGGCGGAGTAAGGGCTATGAGGAGCGGACTTTCACGCCTGCCCGCTCCTCCTGCAATAGGAACACCGAGGTCGAGTCGCGCTCGCCCCAGCCGCGGGCAAGGGCTTCGATAAATTCCTGCTCCAACAGGTTAGCCATTTTCATTGGCACCTCAAACTCTCGTCCCAAGCTTGTGGCGAGCCCAATATCCTTGCGGGCGAGATGCAAGGCAAAGCGGACGGTATCGAAATCGCCTGTGAATATGCGGTGTGGCAGGGTGTGGTTCAGGGTGAGTCCCTGGCCCATAGCACCGTCTGCAATGGCGCGGCGGAGCGCCTCGGGTGCAACCCCAGCCTTCACGCCGACAGTCAGTCCCTCCGCCAGGAGGGCGCGAAACCCATTGCTGACCATATTATGGACAATCTTGGCAATCAGGCCGCAGCCAATCCCGCCGACATAGGACACCTTATTGCCAATCGCGTCGAGGACCGGCTTGACTCGCTCATAGATGGCGGGGTCACCGCCGACCATGACTGCCAGCGTGGCGGCCTGGGCTCCGACCGGCCCGCCACTGACGGGGGCATCAAGGACATGGACGTTTTGTTCTTGGTAGGCGGCGTGAATCTCTCGAATGAGTGTCGGCGAACTGGTCGAGAGATCGATATAGACGGAGTTGGGGTACGACCCACGTAGGATTCCTTCTTCTCCTAAAGCGACTGCTTCAACCTCAGTCGGGCCTGGCAGCGAGGTGAAGGTCACCTCACTCGCAGCCGCAATGGCCTTAGGACTGTTGGCCCACTTGGCCCCGTGTTCAAGCTGGATCTGCGCGGCCTTTTGACGCAGGTCGTGTACGGTCACCTCGTGTCCGGCCGCAATGATATGTGAGGCCATCGGGCCGCCCATATTTCCCAAGCCGATAAATCCCACTCGCATGTCCTTGCCTCCGTTTGCAATTCCCAGACTAGGCTTTCGGTGCTCGTACGGTTACGCCAGCACGTTCTTCTTGCAGCGCGAACGGAGCGGTCGAGTCGCGCTCTGCCCAGCCACGCGCCAGACCTTCGATGAATTCCTGCTCCACGATACTGGCGACTTTGAGTGGTACCTCACACTCACGACCCAGTTCGGTGGCCAAGCCCAAGTCCTTGCGCGCGCCCCGCAGCGCGAAGCGAACCGTGTCGTAGTCGCCTTTAAAGATGACTTCGGGAACCATATAGTTCAGCATCAAGCCCTGACCTACTGCCCCATCGGCAACGGCCTTGAGTAATGCCTCGGGTTCAACGCCAGCTTTGACCCCAAGAGTGAACCCCTCGGCGAGGAGAGACTGGAAGCAGATGCCAATCATATTGTGAACGATTTTGGCAATCTCACCGCAGCCGATTCCGCCCAGGTAAGAGACCTTGTTGCCAATCGCGTCAAGGACCGGTTTGACCCGCTCATAGATGGCGGGGTCACCGCCGACCATGACCGCCAGCGTGGCGGCTTGAGCGCCGACCGGCCCGCCACTGACGGGCGCGTCTAGCACGTGTACCTTTTTCTCTTGATAGGCGGCTTGGATTGCTCGGATAAGGGTCGGTGAACTCGTTGACAGGTCGATATAGACCGAGTCCGGTTGTGCGCCCTGGAGAATGCCGCCCTCGCCCAATGCCACCGCCTCGACCTCTTTCGGGCCTGGCAGAGAAGTAAAAGTAATTTCACTGCTGGCGGCAACCGCACGGGGGCTATCGACCCACTCGGCACCGTGCTGCAAGTGGGGTTGCGCTGCTTCGCGACGGACATCATAGACGGTGACGTCATGTCCGGCCGCGATGATATGTGAGGCCATCGGGCCGCCCATATTGCCGAGTCCAATAAATCCTATGCGCATGTGATTCCTCCTTTTTGCAAGAGGGAGGCCCGTCGTCGTCTCCGAGCCGCCTCCCAAATGCGCTTTAGTTAAGGTCCGGCAGTCAGGCTTGCTTCGTCCCTACGAGACGGAATTTTGGTAACGTAATTTCTGGAGTGACATCATCAAATGTGACTTCGACCGGCAGACCACAGCCAAGTGCATCATTCTCACACTCAACGACTTGACTCATAATCTGGAGTCCTTCATCCAGATCGATAAGCGCGACGTTGTAGGGGATGTCGTCGGCAAAGCCGGGGTGCCATTGTTGATGGTAAATGCCGTACGAGTAAATTGTGCCCTTGCCGCTCAACTGAACCCAGTCCTGGTCCGGGCTGAGACAGTTCGTACAGGCCGGTCCGGGTGGCAGGTGAATATAGCCGCAGGCTGTGCACTGTTGGGCAACGAACTCATGACGTTTAGCAGCTTGCCAATACGGTTCGTTCCATTTTTCGATCACGGGCAGGGGCTTGTTGTAGTCGGGCATGGGTCTTGCTCCGGTTCAGCTTCGTAAAATCAATGCGCCGGCATGCTCACGCAAGCCGCCTGTGTACGTACACAGGCGGCGTTCCACATCCTTGATCTGCCGCGCGCCACATTCTCCTCGTAACTGTCGCACGGCGTCACAGGTGTTTTGCCAGCCAACCATATAGGTTTCAGACAATTGTCCACCGTTGACGTTCAGCGGCAGTTCGCCGCCCAGAGCGATCCGCCCGTCTTGAATCCAGCGACCAGATTCACCCCGTGGACAAAAGCCGTAATTTTCCAAGGCTGCGATCACGGCCGGGCTGTACGCATCTTGGACATATAAGGCTTGCATGTCCTGCGGCGTGCAGCCAGACATATCAAAGATCATTTTGGCGACCGCTTCCTGTTGAAAACTCTGCATCACCAGGTCGGGCGTTTCATACGCGCGAAAAGCCTCTTGGCGACCCATCCCCCGGATATAGACCGGTGGCTTTTTCAGATCTGCAGCGCGGTCCGCCGTTGTCAGGATAAAGGCGTGCCCGCCGTCGGTGATATAGCAATAGTCAAATAATCTGAGGGGCTCCACAATGTAACGGGCACTCATATAGTCGTCGAGCGTGATCGGTGTTTGCTGGACGGCTTTGGGGTTCAGCCTGGCATGCGCGCGCTGATTAATCGCAATCGTGGCGAGCTGCTCTTCGGTTGTCCCGTACAAATGCATGTGCCGCCGAAAGGCAAACGCAAACGGTCCGGATGGATTAAAGGCGCCGTAGGGGGCGTGTTCTTCGAGCAGGGCCCCACCGAATCTATTCCGATTCGTCTTCTGGTTCGTGCCGTACACCAGCAGGATGTACTGAGCCATGCCGGCGTTGAGCAGCAGGGCGGCGTGCTGAATCATATAACAGCCGGTTGCCCCTGATGCCTCGACCGCGCCACCGACCCTGGGATTGAGACCGAGCATCAGCCCAACTTTGAGATAATCGCCTTGCCTCCCGTAGCTGGGCTGCACAAATAAGCCGTCAATATCGTCCTTCTTCAGACCGCAATCTTCCAACGCGGCCCGCGCCGCCTCTATGGCTAACTCGTCGCCAGTCTTGTCCGGGACTGCGCCTTGTTTGGTATCACCCACACCAACAATGCAGACTGTGTCACACAGTTCCTGAAGCCCCATACGGTGGCCCTCCGGCTCGGAGCGTAGTCGAAGCCTGGGTGAGAGTGCAAGTCATCTGCCGTCTGGACGCTTGACGAAAGCGGATACCGGCGGATAAGGCAGGAGAGGCAATCAGGAGGACGTGTTAATGAAAACGATGATTCAGATGGTTCCCTCAATGCCGGTGCGCTCCAACGAAGAACGACGCCAGTTGCGACCCGTTGGACGAAACGTTGAACGCTATGCCCAGATCATTGACGGCATGGTCGATATCGTGAAAGCCGCAGATACGCTGGGCTATTGGGGCATGAGTTTTATTGAGCACCATTTCCACTCTGAGGGATTTGAAATGCTGCCTACTCCCGGATTGATGAACGCCTGGTTGGGCCCGTATGCCAAACAAATGCGGATGGGGCAGTTAGGCTATGTCATGGGCACGCAAAATCCGTTGCGCGTCGCGGAAGAGACCGCAGTGCTGGACCATATTCTCAAGGGTCGGTTCTTTGTCGGCTTTGCCCGCGGCTATCAAGCCCGGTGGGTCAGAACGCTCGGGCAGCAGTACAACACGTTGCCGACCCTGTCGAACCGCGAGTCTGAGCAACAAGCCACCGCGGATGATGTCAACCAGGAAATCTTTCGTGAGATGGTCACCATTGTCAAAAAAGCCTGGACCGAGCCGAGCTTTTCGTACAACGGCGAGTTCTTCAAAGTGCCGTTCCCGCACGAAGGCATCGAAGACTATCCGGCCTATCCGTGCGCCCGGGAGTATGGTGCGCCCGGAGAGATTGACGAGCACAACCGAGTCAGTCGGATCAGCGTGGTGCCGGCGCCCTACCAACGGCCGCATCCACCCGTCTTTATCAGTTCATCGGGTAGTGCGGACTCGGCGCGTTGGTCGGGTGAGCAGGGCTTTACCTGTTGCTATTTTGCGCCCATGGCCGGGGCACGTGTCCAGGATGTCGCCTACCGGGAAGGCGCGGCCCAGCGTGGGCTCACACTCAGCCCCGGACAGGGGCAGGGCTTGTTGCGCTTCTTGTATGTCGCCAAGACGCGCGAAGCGGCCTACGAAAAAGTGGAAAAATGCATCGTGCCGTTTTTCTCAGAGTTTGCCTCGCACTTCTTCCCGGTTTTACTCAGCGAAGGCAGTGGGTCCATGCTTGAGCGGGTGCTCAACACGGGGCTGATCGTGGCCGGCACGGTCGACGATGTCAAACGCCAGGTGGCCGAGGTCTATGAGGAGATTCCGTTCGAGTATTTTTCCCTGGTCGCCTACAACGGTCTCGAACCACAAGACCAACTCCTCGAAGACATCGAGCTGTTCGCTACCAAGGTCGCCCCGGAGTTTACGTAAGACCCTATCAGGTCTCCTCGCTTCCAATTCGGTGAAGGAGGAGAAAGCGTCACGATGAAGCCTATTTGCCGGCTTCTCATCTATATCACTCTGCTGTGGGCCTGTGTGGGAGCACGTTCCGTTACGGCGGAAGACGTTGATGTTGCAAACTGTAGTGTCACTGATCTGATGATATCGGCAGAACAGGCAGAACAGGTTGCTGCGTGCCGAGTAGCCGCTGAAAGCGGAAACGCGAATGCACAGTTTGGACTCGGTTTCATGTACGACGATTTTGGCATGGGTGTGGTACCGAAGGACTATGCCGAAGCGATGAGATGGTATCGCCGTGCCGCCGAACAGGGACATGCTAAGGCGCAGATCCAAATCGGCTTTATGTACGAGCGGGGCAACGGCGTACCAGTGAATGAGGCTGAGGCAACGGCGTGGTTTCGTCTTGCCGCCGAGCAAGGAGACGCGGAGGGGCAGTTCAAGCTGGGTCTCCAGTACTACTATGGCGAGGGCGTGCTACAGGATTATGCCCAGGCAGTGGCGTGGTTTCGTCTTGCCGCCGATCAGGGAAATGTGTGGGCACAGTTCAATCTCGGCACCGTATATTATTATGGGCAGGGCGTCCCACAGGATTACACTCTGGCCCACATGTGGTTCAATCTCGCTGGGACGGATACGTTTTATGAACTTGCGCGTGAGTCACGTGACACCGTTGCAAAGCAAATGACCCCAGCCCAGCTCGCCGAAGCTCAGCGCTTGGCGCGGGAGTGGACGGCGGCGCATAGGGCAGGGGTGGAGTAGGAGAGGGCTACTAATACTCTATTCCCCGGAGCAGTACGGATTACATGACGAGGAACCTTCAATGATAAACCGTAGAACCGATATCGACAGAGGTATCAAGCAGTTACACCGTCGCATCGAGGAGGTGGAAGGTCTCAATTCGAGCAAAGTCCGATGGGACGACGACTCGGTTCGCCGGGTCGCGTCGGATATCTCTGTCACGCTTAGCGATGTGTTCGGTAAAGATTCCCAAGAATACAAGGCTAACCGGCTTCTTCTATTTCCATCTAGGCTTCTCAACATGAAAAATGGCGCCGAACGCCAAGAAACCTTCCCCGGAAGGATTGCTCACACGCTCAAGAGACTGAAGGAACTTATCGAGAGTCTTGAAGAGAGACGCGAAGCCCTGAAGGCTGAGCAGCAGGGCACACCTCCCTTGGCTAGGTCAACTCTGGACAGCCGCCGAGTCTTTGTAGTCCATGGACGAGATGAGGCGGCGAAGGAGAAAGTTCGCACGTTTCTAACTCAATTGGAGCTTGAGCCTGTGATCCTTGGTGAGCAGCCAAGCCAGGGTCAGACGGTCATTGAGAAGTTCGAGGGGAACGCGGACGTAGACTTCGCGGTGGTCCTTTTTACGCCCGACGACACGGGTGGACTTGCCGACTCATCGAATGAGCCTCGACCACGAGCGAGACAGAACGTGATCTTCGAGCTTGGATTCTTCGTCGGTAAGCTTGGTAGAAAAAAGGTCTGTGTGCTGCACAAGGGCGGCGTTGAGATCATGAGCGATTATCACGGCATCGTGTACGTTGACATGGATGATGCTGGAGCCTGGCAATTGCAGATTGCAAAGGAGATGAGGAGCGTCAGCCTCAATGTGGATATGAATCTCCTTTGACCCTGGTCGGGTGAGCACCGTGGCGCACTACCCGGTACTGCGACCGCAGAGAGCCTCCCTAACCTATTCTACCCGTTTCATGCGACCTGTGGCATCTCGACCGACACCGACTCACTCTCGATGTGCTCAAGGAGATTGTGGGGGAGCGCCTCAATATCAATGTAATGCGACGCCTCTGAAAGGGTCACACTGACCAGCCGTTCCTCTGCGTCGAAATCTCCGAGCGCGGGAGCAGCGATATCGCGCGTGTCTGTCACGGGCGAGTCGGACAACCGGATATAGGGGACATCGACGGCCTGATAATATCCGAGCTTCATAGCCCAGGCGTCTCCTTTGCCATATCCATATGTACGAATTGTTACTCCTGTGGTCACGCGCTGCGACGGAGCAGCTCTGCTAACGCCTCACCCTGGCGTTCGAGGGCACGACCGATCTCAGACAGTGTTTGGACCTGCCGCTCCGTGCTCTCCCGCAACGTCTCCGTCATGACGTCAATCTCTCTATCCCGCCGCCGGCCAGCCTGCTGCATCTGAGCCCAGTCACCATAGAATAGCGAGAACCCCAATGAGGCCGGTCATCGTCTGAATGAGGGTCAGCGTGTCGCCTAACTCCGTTGTGTCCTCCTTCTATCCCTATCGCGATTAGCAGTATACATAATAATTTGCACAAACGTTGGGAGTTGAGAATCTCAAAAACAAGGAGGATCAGACTATGGTGTATGAGATGCGTGTGTATACGCTGCAAACGGGGAAGGTGCCGGAGTTTCAGGCGCTCATAGAAAAAGAAGGACTGCCGGTCATCAGCAAATACTCCAAACTGGTCGGCTGGTGGTCAACCGAGGTCGGTCCGTTAAACGAGGTCGTCCACATTTGGGCCTATGAAGATATGAATCATCGAGCCCAAGCCCGTGCAGCCCAGGCAGCAGACCCTCAGATGCAAGCGTTCCGTCCCAAGGCCCAAGGCATGGTTGTCAGCCAGTACAATAAAATCCTGACCCCGGCCAGCTTCTCGCCCCTACAGTAGCCTTGAGAGCGGCCAGGACGTTGGCCCTGGCCGCCTTACCTGTAGCGCTGGAAAATGTGTTGCAGACGGCAGTCTGTCAGCACCGTGGAGAAAAGGGTTTAATCAGCCAGACCCGCAATAAACCTGAGCGTTGCCTCGGCACATTCTTCCGGCAGAGCCGCCGCAAGATGATAGGCCGCGCTGGGTAAAACCAAAAGCTGAGAGTTCGGAATACGCGTCTGCCAGTCCCGCACGGTTTCGACTGAAGCCAGCGCACTCCGGTCGCTGGTGATTACCAGGGTCGGGGCCTGGATTTGGGGGAGCAGGGCGGTGATGTCCATATTCCCGACATAGCGAAAGATGCCGGCCATCACCTGGGGTGAAGCTTTGCCCATGGCGCTAATCCACCACTCCTTCATCGCCGGGCTCACAGGGCCCAAACGACGCTCCATTGTGCTACGCGCCCAGGCTTCGACCCCGTCCTGTTGGACCTGGGTGAGCCAGGCGTCCGGGTTGAGCGCGCTCTTGGAGAGCGTTGCCGGTCCACCAATGACGGTCAGGCTTTTAACACGCTCGGGATAGTCACGGGCGAATTGCATGACGACGCTTCCGCCGACGCGCTGTCCCACCACGTGAACGGCCGCAATCTCCAGCCGGTCGAGCAGAGTTCGGAGGTCTTGGGCAAAGCCAGGCAGAGACCAGCTATAGTCTGCGGGCGGAATGGAAGAGTGTCCAAAACCCCTCAGGTCCGGTCGCAGTACCCGAAATTGTCGGGCCAGACGAGGCACCCAGGCGAACCAGGCCTGGCTCGTATCGGCAACGCCGTGCACGAGCAGAATGGTTTCCGAGGCGGTCCAGGGATCGGTAAAATCGTCGAGTTCGTAGTACAGGTCGAGAGACTCATCGATGTGCAGCGTTGGCATGCCTTCCTCACCAGAGAAGGATAATCCGGTCGATGGTCCCTACAAATTCTTGACCGACTCTTCAATGAGAGTATCCAACTCCGCAGCTTTTCTTTTTTCCATCTCCGTCCGTTGCGCCAGGATGGCGCCCCACGAGTCGCCCTGGTAGGTGTGGAATTTCTCCGCGTTCCACAACTCGGCGCGTTTGAACGATTTGGGGCAGTGGAAGTAGCATTCTTCGACGGTGACCTCGATGGCAAGCTGGGCCGGACGGCCTCGGGCGCTGAGTTTTTCCAGGAGCTGAGGTTCGTCGGCAATCCGGGCGCGGCCGTTGATACGCATGGTCCATTCCTCGCCCGGAATGAGAAAGAGTAAACCGACGTGCGGGTTCTCCAGAATATTGCTGATACTCTGGAACATTTTGTTACCGGCCCGGTCCGGGAGGTAGAGGGTGTGTTTGTCTGCGATTTTGATAAACCCCGGCGGGTCGCCCTTGGGTGAGGCGTCGCACCGTCCTTGAGTGTCTGCTGTCGAGACGATCACAAACGGGCACTGCTCAAGAAACCGCGCGGCAGCCTCATCGATATAGGGCAGCTTATGCTTGACGGCGAGTTGATCCGGGTCGCCAAAGCGCTCGGCTAACTCGTGCGTACTCTGTGGGACACTCTGGGCTATGGCTGTACTCATACTCCCCTCCTTAACTGTCCTGGGTACGATAGGGCAATTTGCACGCCGATGCAAAGGATTGTACAAAGGCGGCGCGCACGGGGAAAGAACCGGGGGGAGAGACGCGAAAGGGAGTCAGGGGGAGCATGATGAGCCAGGAACAGTACCAGGAGTCTATTCGGCCGCTGGAAGAAAAAACCCTGCTCTTTTTGCGAACGTTTGAAGACGTTCAGGAGAATATGCACTTCGGGAAGATACCGGAGGCGCAAGGACGGGTACGAGACACTCTTGGTGATTTTTTTGAAACCGCACTCTCCAGCGCTGCCAGCCTCGAACCGCCCGAAGATCTCGCCGGGTTTCACGCGGCCTTCGCTGCCGCACTGACGCATCTCAACAATGCCAGCACAGCTTTTCTTGGCGGGGTGCCTGGGCCGAATTTTGGTGGAGCGTTTGTCAATAGCCGCTTCTCGCTGTGTCGAGGCCTGGACCTTTTATACAACCAGCGGGGGCATCTCCCGACGCTCTCCCAATACTGGCTGCTGCCGGAGGCCGTGTCCCAGCGCGACGCCTTGGAGACGCGGGCTGATGATGGCGCGGTGCCGGTCGGCATGATCCATCAGACGCAGACTCAGGAACATGCCGAGTACTCATTGTATGTCCCGGAATACTATAGCCCTGACACAGACTGGCCGCTCATCGTCTGCCTCCATGGTGGGTATGGCCGGGGCGATGACTACATCTGGACCTGGCTGCGACCCGCCAAGAGCAAGGGCTATCTGCTGCTATCGCCTAAGTCCCTAGGTCCGACGTGGTCCGTCCTGCAGCCGCCGGTTGACAGCCGGTCAATCCGGGCCATGTTTGACACCGTGTGTGAGACCTATCGCGTTGATCGTTCGCGGGTATATCTGTCCGGTCTGTCTGATGGTGGAACCTATACCTATCTGCTGGGCCTGGACCAGGCCGAACTCTTTGCCGGGATAGCGCCTATTGCGGGCGAACTGAGCCCTGCCACCGATGGGATGCTGCGACAGAAGCGAGGTATCGATACGCCGATCCATGTGATTCACGGTGTGCATGACTTCATCTTTCCGGTCGAAGCTATTCGCTCATCGAATGAACTGCTCGAACACATCGGCTACAAGGTGAAGTACACCGAGCTGCCCGACTGGAGCCACGCTTTGACCTACACCATCAATGAAACCCTGGTGTTGCCGTGGTTTGAAAGTTTGGAACCGAAAGAACAAGGATAAAAGGGAGGAAACAATGTCTCAGGATATCGAAGCTCGTTTGCAGGCACTGGAAGCAAAGATTCAGGATTTGAGTGACCGCGAAGCCGTTCGCTCGCTACGGTTTCGTTATCACGAGTGCATCAACGGGGGGGAATTGGAAGCTATCCCCGATCTGTTCACTGAGGATGCTATCCTCGATTTTGACTATCTGGGCAAAGCCACTGGTCGGGCCGAGCTGACAAAGTTCTTTCAAGGCGTCGAAAGTCTGCTGTCTTTTGTGAAGCAGTTTATGCATAACCATGCGGTTGAGGTGCAGGGGGATACGGGAAAGGGCTATGCCTACCTCGAAGCAAAGACCATCTCAAAAGGGGAGGCGTACTTCGTGGCCGCTCGCTATGACGACGAGTATGTCAGACAGAATGGCGAGTGGAAGTTTAAGAAGATGTCGCTCACCCCGTATTTTACCGTTCCTTTCAAAGAAGGCTGGGCGCAAGAGAATCGGCTCAAGATGGGGAGATAGCAACCCCTGATCTTTAACGGGAAACACACAGGAGACACACCATGCCCTACCAACAGCTCAGTCTGGACCAAGTGGAAACGGCGGCGACTGGATTCAAAGGTCCGGAGGGTGTTGTCGTTGATCGTGAAGGGAACGTCTATGGCGGAGGAACAGACGGTGTGATCCGCAAGCTGGCACCGGATGGAACCGTCACGGAATGCGCGCGTACGGGCGGCCGGCCAGCCGGGATGGCGCTCGACCAACAGGGGAACCTCTTTGTGTGTGACCCTGGCAAGGCCGCGGTGCTCAAAGTGACGCCGGACGGTCAGGTCAGTCTGTTTGCCGATCAGGTTGGGGATATCAAACTCACCCTCCCGAATTTTCCGGTTTTTGACGCCGAGGGAAACCTGTATGTGTCTAACTCGACCGATCTGACATTCGGCAACTTTGATAAGCTGATGGAAGAACTGCGTAATCCATCACCGAAGGGGGCTCTCGTCCGCTTGCGACCGGATGGCCGCGGAGAAGTAGTGACGACTGGTATTTACTTCGCGAACGGGACGGCGATCGACCCCCAAGAACAGGCCGTGTACGTACTGCAATCAAGCCAGAATAACTGCATCCGAGTTGCCATGCATAAGGACGGGACTCACGGCAGCCCCGAAGTTTTTGGTGAAGACTTAGGAGCGCTGCCCGATGGGATGGCCTTTGATGCCGAAGAGCATCTTATTATTACCTTACCCATGGTGAACCGCTTAGTGGTACTTGATCCGAATGGACACCTGTCCGTTCTTATTGATGATCCAGACGGGACAAAAACGCAGGGACCGACGAACTGCGCCTTTGGTGGGCCGAATTTTGACGATCTGTATATTGCCCATCTTGAAGCCGACCATGTTGCGAAGGCCCACCTCGGGAGAAAAGGGCATCCATTGTACGACCGACGCTAAGGGAAGTGTTGGCTAGAGTGTACGCTTTAACGAAAACTGAAGGCGGGTGTGCTGTTTGAATGCTATGGCCGGGGAACGGTCGTTCAGTCTGAAATCAGTCTCATAGCTGATTACTCTTCGATGATCTCGATTGCGAACTCGGGGCATCTCTGCGCTGCTAAACGGGCTTTTTCCTCGAGTTCTGCTGGGATGTCGCCGTCAATGAGCAGCCCGGCGAGGTCCTCATCGTTAAGGTCGAAGAGCTCAGGTGCAAGTGCGTAGCAGCGTGCGTGGCCCTGGCAGGCATAGGCGTTTAAGTTAATCTTCACGGGAGATACACGGATATCCTGCTCATCCGCGACCAGTATGGCAACTCCTTCACCTCCCGGAAGCTGAGACTGAACCGCTGTCTGTCTGGCCCCACAACTCCAAGATCATCTGGTGTTTATTGGCGCGGCGTTTGACCGTTCGGCGCTTCTTGCTGTGCTCGATTCGTGTCTCGTCCCGCACTAGAGCGTTTTACACTGTCGTGTAGCGTATAGGGAGGGGGGCGTGGTAGGCTACGAGGGGCCAGGGGGGCATATGCAAGCGTATTCGATGGATCTCCGGGAGCGCGTGGTAGCCGATCGGGTGGCG